>Ga0307990_1000430_pt1 | contig 37805 bp, 14 predicted proteins | sample EllFjometagen129_FD_203168 | JGI IMG/M metagenome (GOLD analysis project Ga0307990, IMG submission 203168) | Marine microbial communities from Ellis Fjord, Antarctic Ocean - #129 | ecosystem: Environmental > Aquatic > Marine > Unclassified | place: Southern Ocean | collected 2014-10-08
TCATTATCAAACAACCCTGTATTTCCTGTTTTTTTGTATATTTGTGTTTTCATAATTATTTGTTTTATTTGATGCAAATATACGAATAATTATTTGAATAACAATGATTTAATTAATAGAAGTCCCCTATAGATATTAATGATGGTACTTGGCAAAATGATGTCTTAGTTTTATCGGGAAATAATGGAGATATATGGACTGAATCTAATATTATTTTATCTACATATTCTAGCCCTGTACAGGTAAGATTCCGTGGAATTACAGGAACAGATTACAGTAGTGATATGGCTATTGATGATGTTAGCTTTATTGAAGCACCAACTTGTCCTGCTCCAATAAATCTTGACGTGTTAAGTATTGCTGCAAATTCTGCAGATTTATCATGGACAGAAGTTGGAAGTGCAACGATATGGAATATTGAGTATGGATTACAAGGTTTTCCTCTTGGAGGTGGAGTTACTATAAACGGAGTAACATCAAATCCATATTTATTATCAGGGCTAATGCCATCTGTAACATACGATTATTATGTGCAAAGTGATTGTGGTGGTGGTGATTATAGTTCATGGATAGGGCCATTTACTTTTACTACCGCATGCAATACTTATACTGCACCATATTTTGAAGATTTTGAAAATGGTGGAGCTATACCATTATGTTGGATTAACGATACAGGAGATGATTTTGATTGGGAATTTAGCACTACAACAGCCACTGCTGGTACAGGACCATCAGTTGATCATACTACCGGCACAGGATATTTTGCTTTTACTGAAGCCAGTAATCCAAATAGCCCGAACAAACAAGCTGATATGCTCACCCCATGGGTAAATGTATCAACACTAACTGTACCCGGCTTAATCTTTTGGTACAATATGAATGGTGCTACAATGGGAGACTTACATATAGATATTAATGACGGAACTTGGCATAACGATGCTTTAATATTATCGGGAGATCAAGGAGATGTTTGGATTGAAGTTTCTTTAGACCTTTCAACTTATACCAGTCCTGTTCAGGCTCGCTTCAGGGGTATTACAGGAACCGATTATTTAAGTGATATGGCAATTGATGATGTTAGTTTTGATGAAATGCCTACTTGCCCTTCACCCACATCATTATCAGCAACTAATATTACAGATATTTCTGCTGACCTTGCCTGGACAGAAACCGGAAGTGCTACAACATGGGACATTGAATATGGTTCTGCAGGATTTGTACTGGGCAGTGGCACATTGTTAACAGGCATTACATCAAATCCATACACCTTGATAGGATTAACAGGATTAACCGATTATGAATTTTATTTAATGTCAGATTGTGGTGGTGGTGATACAAGCAATTGGGTTGGACCATTCACATTTACTACTCTAACGACACCATTGTCAAATCCTTCACCTTGTGAAGTTGGAATTACAATACCCGACAATGATTGTATTAGCCAACCTATTGAGGTAATTGTTCCCGGAACACAGTTGGGAACAGATATATTCTTATCCGATGTGAATATTATTATTGAGCATCCATCAGATATGGATTTGAGTTTTACTTTAGAATCACCAAATGGTGTTGTTATTGATATTTCAATGAATAATGGTGGATGGGGAGATCCTGATTACGGAATTATAGATGGAACATGTACTCAATATACAAACTTTAATATGGCAGGTGTTGATGGTGACATTACAGCAGGAACTGCTCCGTTTGTCGGATCATTTATTCCTGAAGGTGATTTTAATGATTTTAATGATGATAGTAATCCTAATGGATATTGGACAATTCAACTTTGTGATCAATGGAATGGAGATGTTGGCACACTTGAATATATCGAATTAGTTTTCGAACAAATACTTCCACCAGTTGATATGATAATTAATGAAGTTGATTGTGATCAGGCAACAGATACAAGTGAATTTATTGAAATTTATGATGGAGGCATAGGAAATTATCCGCTTGATGCATTTGTTGTTGTATTATATAACGGAAGTTCGGATCAATGTTATCAAGCATTTGACCTTGATGGATATTCCACTGATGTAAATGGATATTTTGTACTTGGTAATGCAGCTGTTCTGAACGTAGGACTTGTATTTGCTGATGGATTTTTGCAAAACGGTGCTGATGCTGTTGCTCTTTATGAAGATGATGCTACAACATTTCCAATAGGAACTCTGATTACTCTTACAAATCTCGAAGACGCCTTAGTTTACGAAACTAATGATGCTACAGATATTCAACTACTTGCATTATTAAATGGTGGGCAACCTCAAATAAACGAAGACAATTTGGGTAACAAAAATAATCATTCTTGCTCAAGACTACCTAATGGCTCAGGAGGACAAAGAAACACATTCACATATAATGCTGCTATGCCAACACCGGGAGCAGCAAATAATGCTGTACCGGAATTGGTTTGGAATAACAATACTTTTGTTGAAGCATTAGTAAACGATGGAAGCATACAAACTATTATTGATATTGAACTTAACAATAATGATTTTGCTACAATTGGTGTTTCAGTTGAGAATACAGATTATACTGTTGCAAATGTTCCGGTTGGATTAAGCGTTGTGATTACAACAACTTCAGATACAACTGCCAATATTGAACTCACAGGAAATGCAGATTCTCACTTAGATGTGGATGATATTAGCAACATGGAAATTACATTCCTCGACAATGCCTATGCAACATGGGATGCAATATTTGTAACAGGTAATTCTAATTTAGGATTAATTGTAGATTTCTTCGATTTACCTCCACCTACTTTAACCTGGGATGCTACTATATTTAATGAAGATGTGGCAGATGATGGAAGCATTTTAACTGTAATTAACATTGTTTTAACAAGCGAAACTTTTGCAGTTTTACCAGGTTTAATGACAGAATCAACACATTATACTGTGGCAAATGTTCCTCTTGGCTTAACAGTTGAAATTAATGTTATAGATACAATAAATGCAACAGTTCAATTATCGGGCAATGCTGTTTCACATAATGATGCTGATGATGTTAATAACATGGAAATTACATTTTTAGACACATCATTTACTACAAACCTTGCAGTTGATGTAGATAATTATTCTCAAACCAACTTAGTGGTTGACTTTTTTGAAATATTTAATGATTCAACTGATATTATTGCATATAGTTTTGTTGAACAAACAGGTCCTGCTACTATTGATTATGTATTGCATACTGTAGATGTTGAAGTAGCTTTCGGAACCAATGTTTCAAATTTGGTAGCTACTTTTACTTTATCGACAGGAGCTACTTCAACAATAACAGCAGTTCCTCAATTTAGTGGAGTTACTGCTAATGATTTCACATTGCCTGTTATATATAATGTATTAGCTGAAGATACAATTACAAATCAGAATTGGACTATTAATGTTTCTGTTGCTACTGAAATTAACAATGTAAACGTGAAAAATTATGAGGTATCAATTTTTCCAAACCCTGCAGATAATAAATTTGTATTGAAAATTTTATCAGGTAGTGATAATAATTATCAAATAGATTTGATTAATGTTCATGGTCAAATTCTTTTGAACCAAAATTATTCAAATAAAAGCAATATTTATAAGGAATTTGATGTGAGCAAGTTGTCAAGCGGGATTTATTATTTGAAAATTAACAATGAGCATACAATAAGCATAAAAAAGATAGTAATCCAATAAACAAAATTAATTTATTCTAAAACACTCTGATATATGAAAAAATTTATCCTTTTTTTAGCAGCCATTACACTGATATTTGCAAATTCAAATGCCCAATTAACTGTAAACACAGGTTACACAGCCCAAAATCTTGCAGAAATTTTAGCAGGCAATAATATAACGGTTACTAATGCGTCAATGATAGGTGATGCTGAACAATATGGATCTTTTCAATTTACAGGAACAGGTCTAAATGTAAGCTCGGGAGTAATACTCTCCACCGGAGATATTAATGATGCTGTTGGTCCCAACAGTAGTGGTAGCACATCAAGCAACATGAATAATCCTGGAAATACATTACTTGATAATTTAGCCGGATATAATACTTATGATGCTGTTGTATTTCAATTTGATTTTGAAGTGCAAACCGACATGATAGAATTCAAATATATTTTTCTTTCTGAAGAATATAACGAATATGTTGGTACAGGTTTTAACGATGTCTTTGCTTTTTATATTAGCGGACCAGGAATTACAGGCGAAGAAAATATTGCGGTAGTTCCCGGAACAACTACACCTGTTACAATAAATACAATAAACAACGGTTCTTTTTGGCAATTCTATGTGGACAATACTGCTGGTGGAACAAATATTGAATTTGATGGTTTTACAACATTAATGACAGCTAAAAAAGAAGGTTTGATACCATGTGAAACATACACTTTAAAATTAATGATTGCCGATGGAAGCGACCATGCCTACGATTCAGGTGTATTATTAGAAGAAAACTCACTGGTTCAGGCAAATGTATCTGCCACAGCATACACATATAGTGCAAATGATATTGCTCTTGAAGGATGTATTCAAGCTAGTTTTACTTTCAATTTAGATAGTGCAATGATTGACCCTACAATAATTGCTTTAGGTATTGGTGGTAGTGCAACAAATGGGGTTGATTATGCATATATTGATTCATTAATAGTAATACCTCCGGGGCAAACTTCTGCAACTATAATAATTGATTCTTATGCTGATGGAGTAAACGAAGGACAAGAAAGTGTGCAACTTTATTATTATCCAACTGTCTGTGGTGAAGTTGATACTATATTACTTTTTATCGATGATAATACTCCAATTGAATTTGGCTTAACAGGTACAAATTTACTATGTGCCGGTGATGGCTCTGGCGAACTTGATATTGCTATAACTGGAGGAACTGCTCCATACACTATAACATTAACCGATACATCTACAGGGATTGCAACAGATTATCCATCTTCTGCATTACCAATCACAGGACTTGATGCCGAAACATATCTTGTAGAAATAAGTGATAATTATGGGTGTTATGCTGAAGCATTAGTTGTGGGAGGAGATTTTGACGCAGGTCAAACATTTCTTCCGGATGGTACTGGTGTGTCATATGATAGCGATATTATTATTTCAGGTTTTAATGCAGGACAAACATTAACTTCAGAAACACAGATTAACAGTATTTGTGCTAATATGGAACATTCTTATGCAAATGACCTTACAATTGTTCTAGAAGCCCCAAATGGGTCACAAGTAATGTTAAAAAATGTTGGACCAACAGGTGGCGATTGGAATAAATGTAATATGGGTGAACCAGTAGCTTCTGGACCTGTTGATAGCTGGAACTCTTCTAATATTACTCCAGGTCTAGGATATGAGTATTGCTGGACAAATACACCTACCTTTTTGACTATGGGTGATGAAATTCAAAATCATAATGTACCATGGTATACTTATGTTTCAACTTGGGGAAATACCCTTTCTGATTATTATCTTCCATCTGGAGCATATACACCTGTGCAAAGTCTTGCTGGATTTATTGGGACAGAATTAAACGGAACATGGACATTGCATGTTACAGATAATTATAATCTTGACAATGGATATATTTTTAATTGGAATATTAGTTTAACTTCCGATTTACCTGATTCTACAATTACACTAACAGAACCAAATGATATAATCATTTCCGGTGGAGTTACAAGTGCTGCATGTGGTGCGAATGATGGAGCAATTGACATAACTCCAAGTGGTGATTATTCTCCATTTACTTTTAACTGGAGCACAGGACCAACAACAGAAGACATTAGTGGTATAGGTGCAGGTTCATATACAGTTACTGTAACCGATAATAATGGATGTGAAAATGATACTACATATAATGTTCCGAATTTTGGAGCAGTTACAATTACCGATTTAATTGCTAACTCTACTTGTATTGGTGCAAATGATGGTAGTATTGACCTTACACCATCTGGTACAGCACCTTTTACTTTTGTCTGGAGTAATGCTGAAACAACAGAAGATATTATAAATTTAGCTCCTGGCAACTACACAGTTTCTGTAACCGATGGTAATGGCTGTATAGGTATAGAAAGCTATACCGTTGGTGATGCAATTCCAATTGATATTGTAGCAGCCATTACAGATGAGAATTGTGGTGATGGTGAAGGTATAATCGATATAGCTATATCAGGAGGTAATCCCGGCTATACGTTTGTATGGTCTACAGGAGCTACAACAGAAGATATTACTGATTTATCGCAAGGAGAATATAGTGTAAGTGTTACTGATGGAAACATCTGTCTTGCTATTGATACATTTACAATTATTAATTACGTGGGTAATTGTGTGCCTAATTGCGACCTTGAAATATCTAGTTTTTTACTTTCTAATGAAACTTGTGGAAATGGAGATGGACTAATTGATATAACAATATCTACAACATTTACACCTTATACTGTCAATTGGTCAAATGGATCAAGCTCTGAAGATCAATATAACTTAGTTACAGGAACTTATACTGTTACAATTCTTGATGCTGAAAATTGCGAACATATAGAAGATTTTGTTGTCAATAACCAAACAGGTACACTTGCTATCAATAGTATTATAGCATCAAATGAAACATGTGGTAATGGCTTTGGTGGTGTAAATCTTACTGTTAGTGGTGGAGCACAACCATATACTTTCATATGGAGTAATGGTGCCTCTACAGAAGATCTAGTAAATATTTCAGCAGGAACTTATAATGTAACAATTATTGATGCTAATAATTGCTCGGTTTTCAATGGTACAACTGTCTATAATGAAGTTGGCACATTATCTCTGGATTATGGAAATGCTGCAAATGAAATATGTGGAAATGGACAAGGATCAATTGATATTATTGTTAGTGGCGGAAATACTCCTTATACTTTTAATTGGTCAAATGGAGCTACAACAGAAGATATTATGGGTCTCAGTGCAGGCGATTACTATTGTGACATAACTGATGATGATGGATGTGTAATGACAACACCAATTTATACTGTAAACAACGAAGCTGGAACATTATCTCTCGACTTTATTGATGTAGATAATGAAATTTGCGATAACAATCTTGGAGAAATTGTTATTCTTGTTTCTGGTGGTGCAACTCCTTATACTTTCTTATGGTCAAATGCAGCAACTACTCAAAATATATATAATTTGTCGGAAGGTTTGTTTTCTGGTACAATAACAGATAATAATGGTTGTAGCGTAAATACTGGAAATCTTAACCTAATTAATGAAGCAGGAACTTTACAACAAAATGGTGTTAGCTCTACAGATGAAATTTGTGGAAATGGTCTTGGTGCCGTGAATATAGACATCTCAGGCGGAACCCTTCCATACTCATTCAATTGGAATAATGGTTCAACATCTGAAGATTTGATAAATGTAAATGCTGGTAGTTATTCTTGTACTATAACTGATAATGTAGGTTGTGAAATTACTTTAAATTCAACTGTAAGTAACGACCCTGGAACATTATCACTTTCTAATACTATTACTGCTGATGAGAATTGTGGTAATAGTGACGGTTCTATAGACTTGGTTATATCTGGAGGTACTGCACCAATTACTTATTTATGGAGTTCAGGTGAAACTACAGAAGATATTTCAAGCATTATTGCTGGAGTATATACATGTACGATTACAGATAATGTTGGTTGTTCAACAACTGCAAATGCAAATATTACAAATCAATCTGGTTCGTTAAGTGTCGACAACTATTCGTTAACAAATGAGGTTTGTGGAAATGCGCTTGGAGCAATAGATATTATGGTAACAGGTTTAGAAACCCCTATAACATATAACTGGAGTAATAGCGAAACAAGCGAAGACATAACAGATCTTTCAGCAGGCACTTATCAATGTACAGTTACCGATAACCTAGGTTGTAATGTAATTGCAGGACCTTATACAGTTAATAATTCTTCGGGGTCATTATCTCTTGATAATGTATTAATCACTGACGAAAATTGTGGAGATGGTACAGGTTTAGTTGATTTGACTATTTCTGGTGGTACAACTCCAATTACTTTTGCATGGAGCAACACAGCTACAACTGAAGATATTAATAGCCTCTCAGCTGGAACATTTTCTTATACTATTACTGATGTAAACAATTGTTCTATAATTGGTGATGCTGTTGTGAACAATAATGCTGGCTCATTATCATTAGATTCATATCAAATAATTGATGAATTATGTAATAATGGGTCTGGTGAAATTGATATTACAGTATCAGGTGGTGCTCTTCCATATACCTTTGCCTGGAGTTCAGGACCAAGTAGTGAAGATCTTACAAATCTGTCAGATGGAACTTATGTTATAACAATTACTGATAATAATGGTTGTCAGATTACTTCTTCAAATCTTGAAGTTAATAATAATCCAGGATCGTTCACACTTGTTGATATAAATGTAAATAATGAATCATGTGGTGATGGTACAGGTTCACTTGATGTAATATTGGCTGGTGGTACAAATCCTATTTTCTACAACTGGAGTACTAGTGCAGTAACTCAAGATATTTCAGGTTTAAGCGCTGGTGTTTATTCTTGTACTACAACTGATGCTAATAATTGCGAATTAACATATAGTGAAATAGTTGGAAATAATTCAGGTAGTCTTTCAATTGACAATGCGCTGGTAACTGATGAAACATGTAATGATTTTAATGGTGAAATTGACATTACTTTATCTGGTGGAACTTTACCTTACACTTTTAGTTGGAATACAGGTGATTCTACTGAAGATATAGTTGGTGTAGACGCAGGTAATTATACTTGTGTAATTACAGATGCTGCTGGATGTAGCACAAGCTATAATGGTGTAGTTAATAATATTGGAGGAAACCTTAATATTTCGAATATTCTTACAACAAATGAATTTTGTGGTAATAATTTAGGTACCGTTGATATAACAATTTCTGGAGGATCAATACCTTACACATTTGATTGGAGTAGTGGTCAGACTACTGAAGATATTGCAAATCTGACAGGAGGTACATACTTTGTTACCGTAACTGATGGTATGGGATGTACAACAGCTACTTCAATAACTATTATTAATCATCCTGGTTACATGTCTGTTGATGATATAATAATAACTGATGAAAACTGTGGTGACAGTTCAGGAGAAATAGATATTACATATTCGGGAGGAACAGAACCGGTTGTCATAACTTGGAGTAATGGTTCAACAGAGGAAGACATAGAATACCTAGGAGAAGGTACATATACTGTTACAATTGTAGATGTTGAAGGTTGTCAGGTAATAGAAAGTGCAAATGTTCTTAATGAAACAGGTGGATTTATTATAAATAATTCAGTAGTAGTTGATGAGAACTGCGGAGATGGACTAGGAGATATTGACCTTACTGTAACAGGAGGTTCTTTACCTTACACAATTATATGGAGCAACGGTGCTACTACAGAAGACCTTAGTAATCTTTCAGAAGGAACTTATACTTGTTCAATTACCGATAACACTGGTTGTATGCTTACCATTACTGAACAAATCATTAATGTTACAAATGGGCTATTATTACAAAGCTATACTACTGGCAACGATTATTGCAATAGTGGAACAGGTAACATAGATCAGATTATTAATGGAGGAGTTACCCCTTATACATTTACATGGAATAATGGTGCAAGTACTGAAGACCTGATTGATATTCTGGGAGGTAATTATGATGTAACTATCACAGATAGTACAGGTTGTAATATTTACTCTCAATACACTATAATTAATGATGTAAATAACAATCTTGGATACAACAGTATTACAATTACAAATGATAATTGTGGTCAGGGAATAGGTGTAATCGATTTCCAGCCATGGGCTACCGGTTATTCTTACGAGATTGATGGTGTTGCCAGTGGATCGCCTTTAACTCAATTTTCAAACTTAAATGAAGACACTTATATCATTTCTATTGTAGATTTTGGTTGTCGTATCGATTCTATGGTTACGGTTGGCAATGATGTTACATTCTCAGTACTTGTTGATAACATAGTTGATGAAAATTGTGGCAATGGTGATGGTGCTGCATATATAAGTGTTGTTCCCGGAACCGGCACTTATACTTATAGTTGGAGTAACGGCACTTATAATGCTAACTTAATTGGAGTTAATGCCGGCACATATACTTGCAACATATCCGATGACTTCGGTTGTCATGATATGATTACAGTAGATATTATTAACAATGCAACTTTCACCGCATCAGCTATTACTCTTGACGAATCTTGTGGAGATGGAAGTGGTAGTATTGATATTAGTACATCAGGGACTACCGGAACAGTTAGTTATTTATGGAATACCGGAGCTACTACAGAAGACATTAGTGGTTTAGCTGCAGGCCAATATTCATGTACTATTAGCGATGATAATTGTACTGTTTTTGTAAACGAAGAAGTTATTAATAATACAGGTACATTATATATTTCTTCTGTTGTCGCAAATGATTTCTGTAATGAAGGGCAAGCATACATAAGTTTATCGATAATAGGAGGTTCGGGAAACTATGATATATTATGGGATACAGGTGCAACAGTTGATTCATTATTTAATATTACTGCCGGTAATTATAGTGTTACAGTTACAGATTTAACTACTACTTGTGTTTACACCGATTCTTACATTGTGGAAAGTGTCGGCTATTTTACAGTAACTAATGCAATAACAAGCAGTGGATGTCAGACTTGTAATGATGGCGAAATTGATCTTACCATTAATGGTAGTAGTCCTAATTACTATTTTATTTGGGATAATGGTGCTACTACTGAAGATGTTTCAGGATTATTACCGGGAACTTATACTGTAACTATAAATGATGATTGGGCTTGTGAAAGTGTAGAAACATATACTGTTGGCTATCTTTCAAATCAACTTTCTATTTCTTCTATTACTGGTAATGATTCATGCAATACTTCAATAGGTTTTATTGAAATAATGGTTAGCGACGGTTCCGGCGACTATTCTTATTTATGGAGCAATAGTGATACAACACAGAATATTTATGATATAAATGCCGGAACTTATAATGTAACTGTTACCGACAATATTACTTCTTTTACTATAACTGAATCTTATTCAATAATAAATATTGGAAGCTATACTCTTAGTTCATCTATTACTAATGCATCTTGTCAGACTTGTAGTGATGGTGCAATAAATCTCACCGTTTCTGGAAGTAGTGGATATACTTTCAATTGGAGTAACGGTGCAACATCAGAAGACATTACTGATTTATTGCCAGGAATGTATACAGTTACTATTACCGATATTGGTAATTGCGAAACTGTTGAGACTTATGAGATAACTTATCCTGCAAGTATATTTGTAGTTACTGCAACATTAGAAAATGATTCTTGCAACAATTCTCAAGGATTTATTGAACTTATTATTACAGGTGGTTCTGGTGATTATTCATACAACTGGAGTATAGGAGCAACAACGGCAGATATTTATAGTTTATCGGCAGGAACATATACAGTAACAATTACAGATAACATATCTGCTTATATACAGCTTGAAACTTATACTATCAACAATATTGGAGGATATACAGTTAGCGCTTTATTGACAAGTGCAATGTGTCCAACATGCAACGATGGTGCAATTAACCTTATACTTGTTGGTAGCACTGGATATACCTTTATTTGGGATAATGCTGCAACTACAGAAGATATTTCAGGCTTATTACCTGGTAGTTACACTGTAACTATTACTGATGTTGCCAATTGTGAAATTGTAGAAACTTATATAATCGGCTATCAGCCTAATTCTTTATTTGCTACAGCTACTATAGTTGATGATTCTTGTAACCTGTCACAGGGATATATCGAATTACTGGTTAGTGGAGGTTCAGGTAATTATTCGTTCATCTGGAGTAATGCTGAAACAACTCAGGATATTTACAACCTTGCTATGGGAACTTATGATGTAACTATTACTGATAATATTACTACTTATACCTTAGTAGAATCATATTATGTAAACAACATTGGAAGCTACACAGTAAGTGAAATGATTAACAATTCTTCATGCGGAACATGTAACGATGGTGGTATTGATCTTACACTAACAGGTAGTTCAGGATATACATTCATTTGGAGTAATGCTGAAACAACTGAAGATATTTCAGGATTATTACCGGGAAGCTATATTGTAACTATTAGCGATGTTAATGGATGCGAAATAATAGAAACTTATGTAGTAGCTTATCCTCAATATCAGCTTACTGTATCGTCTACTGTAGTTGATGACACTTGTAATACTGCACAGGGATATATTCAGCTTATAGTTAGCGGTGGAACAGGAGACTACTCTTATTTATGGAGTACAACCGAAACAACTTCTACTATTATTAATCTAACTGCCGGAACTTATGATGTAACTATCACTGACAATATTACAAGCTATACATTAATTGAATCTTATACAATAAACAATCTTGGTAACTTTACAGTTAGCTCAAGTGTTTCTGATGCTTCTTGTGGAACATGTGGCGATGGTACAATTGATATTACAGTAACTGGAAGCTCAGGTTATACTTTTGCCTGGGATAATGGTGCAACAACCGAAGACCTTACAAATCTGTTGCCTGGAACATATACTGTTACAATATCCGATGGTTTTGGTTGCGAAAGTGTAGAAACCTACACTATTGGATATCCTGCAAACTTGCTTTCTGTAACAGAAACTGTAGGAAACGATTCTTGCAATAATGCTCTCGGCTTTATTGAGATTATTGTAAGTGGTGGTTCCGGCGATTATTCTTATATATGGAGCAATGGAGCAACCAGTCAGAATATCTATAGTCTTACAGGCGGAACATATGATGTTACAGTTACGGATAATATTACAAGTTATACAATCACTGCATCATATACTATAACTAATATTGGAAGTTTTACGCTTAGCTCAAGTGTTACTGATGCAACTTGTGGTACTTGTAGTGATGGAGGTATTGACCTTACTCTTGCAGGAAGCTCGGGATATACTTTTGCCTGGAACAATGGAGCAAGTACAGAAGACCTTACCGCAATGTTGCCGGGAACTTATACTGTTACAATATCCGACATAGGAGCTTGCGAAACGGTAGAAACATATACTATAGGATATCCTTCAAATCAATTATCAGCAACAGCTACAATTGCAGAAGATACCTGTAGTGCATCTGTTGGCTCTATTGAGTTGGTTGTTAGTGGTGGCACAGGAGACTACAGCTATATTTGGAGCAATGGTGCTACTACGCAGAATATTTACAATTTGTTATTTGGGACTTATGATGTAACTATTACAGATAATGTAACCGCTTACACTTATACCGATTCTTATATTGTAAATTTCCTTGGCAGTTTTACAGTTAGTTCAAGTATTATTGATGCAACTTGCAGTATTTGTCCTGATGGTAGTATTAACCTTACAGTAACCGGTAGTGGCATTTACACATACAATTGGGATACAGGCGACACAAGTGAAGATCTATTTAATCTTATGCCCGGGACTTATTGGGTAACTGTAACCGACAATCTTGCTTGTGAATATATAGAATCATTTATTGTTGATTATTCAACTCTGATTGCAGATACAAAAGAGGAGTTTAATATTAGTGTTTATCCAAATCCAACAACCGGAATAATTAATGTAAAATACGATTTAGGATTAAGCAAAGAAGCAGAAATTGTTTTATATAATGTTATTGGAAAAATAATTATTGAAACAAAAATTGATAATAATAACGGAATAAAACAACTTGACCTTAAAGATAATTTACCGGGATTATATTTTATAAGAATATCAAATAACAATTTTACAAAAACAATAAAATTAGTTTTATCTCAATAATAGCTGACATAAAAACATGAACATAAACAAAAAAAACTCTTTTGTATATATTTGTTAATTAGTTCTTGTTTATTCTCATTTGGACAAAGCAAAAATATTGTAGATACAACAAATATATGGCACGAAACCTTTGCAAAGGTTTCAGTTTATAAAATTGAGTTAAATTGATTTTATTTAACTGTAATTAAAGCTTTAGCTCGTGTAAGCCGTGCTTATATTAGTGCATACAACAAGGCAAAAGAACGATAGCCCGACAAAACAGCGAGCCATATTCCAACAGCTATCGTGAATCAGTTGCCCCAGCCTGTTCCGATTTCTCGGAAACCTTTAGGTCGGGGTTTAAGCAAAAATTAAATTGGCTTTAGCCCAAAGTAAAGGAATAAACCCCTCCAAAATACAAACACATTCCATAAATTAAGCAATACAGCCTGTATATACGCCTCTCCATGCCCGTAACAAGCAAACAGATTCCTCTTATAAGCAAACTGATTCCCCTTATAAGCCAATAGATTCCCTTAACAAGCAAACTGATGCCCCTTATAAGCAAACTGATTACAATAAGGGGCAAACTGATGACGGTAACAAGCCATTAGATGAACCTAAGGGGGTGCCAGACTGCCGTAGTGTCATGCCACAGCTCGGTTTTATGGCAACAGACTTCGGTTTTACGGCAACTGACTCCGGTAATACGCCATTAGACTTCGGTTTTATTGCAACTGACTCCGGTAATACGCCATTAGACTCCGGTTTTGTTGCAACTGACTTCGGTATTACGCAAACTGATGTAAGTATTACGCAAACTGATTTGAGTATAATGGCAATAATATAAATTACAGCCCATGCAATATGCTTGTTTATTAGGCTTCTAACTGTTTTTGGTGACAAAATGGCAAACTTCATTTTAACGTCATTGCGAGTGAAGCGCGGCAATCTGCCGATAATAGAAAAAAAGTTATAGAACAGATTTAAAAATTGTCAATATATCTTTTTTTTTCGCTTATTTTCTGTACATTGCAGGCTGAGTTGAAAAATAATTCTGAAAACATGATTACTTTTTCGGCTTTTTGCCCTCTTATATATGAAGGGAAGTATTTTTGAAGATAAATAAAATAAAATATATTATGATTTACAAAGAATTTAGAATTCAAAATTTTAAAGGGCTTGATGATATTTCAATAAGCTTTGAAAAAAATGATTTGGTATTGCTTTTAGGTTTAAATGAGTCAGGCAAAACCACCATACTAAAAGCTATTGAAACTTTCGATCATATCAATGATCCATCAGAAGTAAATAAAGCTCAATTTTATAAATCCATTAGAAAAAAATCGGAAACCCAATCTAATACTTCTGCGATTATTACTGCCAAAATTCAAATCGATAACAGTCTTAAACTCGATGATTTTAAACAAGAGACAAAAGGATTCTCAGATGATTTATTAGCCTTGTTTGATGCATTCTTAATTGATGTTAATAAAGAAAAGATGCTATCTATTTCAAGGATATTTTCTTTTAAAGATGGTAATCCTACATCCAATTTTTATGATTTCATATCAGATCACCCTTTTGTAAAAAAAGCTCAATCTATTAGAATTGCTAAGAGAATTGTTAATAAATGTTCCTTTATTATTTATTTTGAAGATTTTAAAGACAGAATACCTGAACGGATTCACATTAACAAAACGAGTGAAGCGTTTAACAGTGATTGGTATGATATCATTAATGGTTTATTTTATACAACGAATAAGAATTATAGTATAGATAAATTTAGAAAATACTATTTTAAAAGTAATTTAAGAGAGGATGATGCAAACTCTGAATTAAGAAAGGTCAATCAAGAACTGAATAGAATATTTACAGATAAATGGAAAGATTTGTCTGGGGTACAGGACATAGATGAAACTCTCTTAAAATATAACCATGGTAAGAAATATTTTGAAATAAAAATTATAGATAAAGATGGAACGAACTATTCGATTGATGAGAGGAGTAAAGGAGCACTATGGTATTTGTCTTTTTTAATGAGAACAGAATTTAGAAGAAAGAAATTAAGACACGATTATGGCAAATCTATTTTCCTAATTGACGAACCGGCTTCTAATCTTCATTCAACAGCCCAAACTAATATGATAAAGGATTTTACTAAATTAGTTGAAGAAGAAGATGCTACAGTTATTTATAGTACTCACAGTCAATACTTGATTTCTACAGCTAATATTAAGAACACTTATATTGTCAGAAGAGAAGAAGGTGTAATCTCATGTCCTAGATGGAGTGACTATATTAAAATTGACAACCCAAAAACAACTTATTACCAACCTTTGTTAAATCATCTTGAAATAGTTCCCAATGATTTTTCAATTCCCTGGTCAAAAGCAATCATTACTGAAGGTCCGTCAGACAGACATGTGTTGGACGTAATGTATAATGCCTTATTCAAAAAGAATCGAGATTATATTATTTATCCCGGCACATCTGCATTTTCACTATCACCTTTAATATCATTAAACATAGGTTGGGGAGCTACATTCAAAGTTATTTTAGATTCTGATGATGCAGGTATCGAATCCCAAAAAAAATACATTGATGAATTCAAATTGTCAGAAGAAATTATTCAGGTGCTACCTGTAAAGAAGAAAAAGATTGAAAGTCTTTTTACAACCGATGAAAGAAAGAAGTTGTATAAACTGGCTTTCAACAAAGAAAAAACTACAAGAATAACTAAACATGAATTTTCGAATATGTTTGGATTACTTCATTCAGATTCATCTAAAGTAAAAGATATTAAAGTTTTATTAAGCGAGGACACCGTTGATACTTTCAAGTCCATATTCAAAAATTTGGAACTTAAATAATTTATTTATGACAAATAGTATATAATTTATCCAAAACATATAGAATAATGGCAACATTCGAATCCCCCGCTGCGGCCAGAATCCTTTCTGGTGGTTAAAAAGCCCCCGCTTTTTGGCAATTCAATAAAAAGGCTGTATTTTTATGGGAGAGAAAAAGAAGTGCCTAAAGTTAAAAAATGAAAGTATGAGAAATTTAATATTAATTCTTTTTATAAGCTTATGTTCATTTATCTCTTATGGTCAGTATGTACTTAAACTTACCAATACAAGAAATAACAAAGAGATAATAATTAAAGAAGGTTCAAGAGTTGCTTTTGTTGATAGAACATTTATAAAGACAGGTATAATAAATAAAATCTCTGATACTACTGTTGTAATAAAAGATATTGAATACAATTTGTCAGATTTTAAGAGAATAGGAGAAAGAAAGAAAGGTACTTCACTAATAAGCTTTATTATGCTTGGTTTGTCTGGCTATGCTATAGGATATTCATTAAGTACTATACAATTTTCAGATGAACCGAAACCTTTGGGTTTGCTTATTGGTATTTCTTTGTTCGGGATTATGCAGTATAATGAAGGTTTAAACAAGATATGTACAATTAATAAAACATGGAAATTATCAATTGATGTTTTATAGTTCCCCCCCCCCCCCGCTCCCGCACGCTTTGCAGCGTGTGGGTTTAACCCCCGCTGGTGCGCGACTCCTGTCGCGTTCCATAACATAACTCCGCCGCAAATAGAAAGTAGTTTCCAAACTACTAAAATGCGAAAGCATTTTAAACAATGCAATAATTTCCATATCTTTAAAGTCTAAAAAGAAATACAAAGTATTAATAGATATAATTGTAAAATGAGAAAGTTGATTATACTCTTTTTTGCATTAACTTTTAGCCAATTTTGCCTATCACAAAATGATACAACTGAATTTAGTGGTATAATTAAATACAAAAATGAATTTGAAATAACCGGTCCTCCATATGATATTCATTACCTTATTTTACATAAAGGAACTGATGCAATATTATATTATAAAGAAGGCAAGTATAGATATGATTTTTGTATAGATGGAGTCAGAATTCATTCTGTATTTCAATTTAAAGATTCCCTTTATTCTTATCATATTTATGAATGTGCAGATACAATAACAGCTTATTTAAATAAAACTCATGAAATAAATGTGGTGAAAAGTGAACTAAAGTGCAAAGTTCTTGATTATGAGTGTGAGAATATTACAATTATTTCAGGTAGTAGATTTGAATATTCTTTCTTCTATTCAAAAGATCTTCCATATCACGATAAAAGTGTTCCAAACCAAAGTTTTTATAAAGCTGTGTATTCAAATACAAATTCTCATTATTTGAAGCATATTACTAAAAAAACAGGACCTTATAAATACACCAGCATAAGTACAGCTATAAGTGTTATTAATAAAGAATTGTCTGACTCAGTATTTATGCTGCCAAATTGTATAATTGTGAGAAATCCTCCTCCAAAATTCTCTAATTATTATAAAAGGTATAACAATATTGCTGATAATCTTTTAAGGTGTGGAGATTATAAAAATGCATCTGTAATGTATAACAGAGCAGTTGAGTATGATAGTTATGATAACGGCGTTCTATTTAATAGAGCTATTTCATATCTTAAACAAAATAAGTTTTTAAAGGCATGTGATGATTTTGCTTTACTTAAGAAAAAAAATGATAATGAAGCAATATCATTGTATAAAAAATATTGCAATTGTAATATTCTGAAATCTTATTACCATAATGAACTAATTAAGTTAATAGGCGAACAAAACTATGATAAAGCAATAACATATTTTAATTATGTAATTGAATGTAATGAAAAAGATACAAATGCTATTTTTAACAGAGCAATATCAAAATACAATAACAATCAAAAAATTGATGCATTTGAAGACATCCTATTATCTTATAAATTAGGAGATAATGAGGTAGCTAAATTTATAAATAAAAATTACAATAAAGAAGAACTTGGGAAAGCGTATTTTAAACTTGGCAATAAATATTTTATTCAAAAGGATTACAAAAAAGCAATAGAATATTTTAGTACCGTTTTAAACAGTTTTCCAAACTCTGTTGCTGCCCTTAGAAAAAGAGGACTTGCGTATAAGAAAACTAAAGAAAAAGAAAAAGCTTGTATTGATTTTAAAAAAGCGAGCAGCTTAAACGATGAAGAGTCAAAAAAAATGATGAAAAAGTGTTGTGAATAACCTCCCTGCTACACCCCCCCTGGTGCGCGACTCCTGTCGCGTTAATTTAACAAAGGTACAAACTCAAGCGTCAATAAATCAAAAAATGGAATGACTTAGAAAGAAAGAGTGAGTAATAAAGAATGCAAATATTAATTTGTAGTTTTAGAATTATTAAAAATAAATTAAATAAAGTAGGGTAAACAGAATTTTTTTTGTATTGTTGTAGGATTAATATAAAACAACAAATACAATGAAAAACATATTATTGATATTCTTACTAATAATTACCAATTTGCTAAATGCACAAACCGAAGTTTATCAGATAATAAGTGAATCGGAAGCTAAGATTCAACAACAAAAAGACAGTATAGAATTACAAAGTTTGATTGATAGTGCTAATTTAGGTAATTCAGACAAACAATTAATATTAGGCCAGATGTACCGAACAGGGCAAAGACCAGATGGTAGTAATATTCAGGTAGCCCAAGAAATTGGAATACTGGAATATTATAGCAACAGTTTTGTTTCCGATTATAAAAAAGCTTTATATTGGTTGTTGAAATCGGCTAAAAATAACAATACTCTTGCCGAAAACGATTTAGGCTTAATGTATGATTATGGAGAAGGAGTTCCCGAAAGGGGCGATTCTGCTTTTTATTGGTATTCAATTGCAGCTAGAAAATGCCTTGCAGAAGCACAAAACAATATTGCCCGATTATATTTTTTGGGCAAAGGAGTAACAAAGAATTATATAAAAAGCTATGCTTGGGCAGGTTTAGCAGTAGACAATGGAAGCGCCATGGCCGTAAAAGGTATGCAAATGTTGAAAGAGGCACTAAATGATACAGAAATTGAAGAAGCAAAAAAGCTAAAAGAGAATTTAAAGAAAAGGCTTATTTGTGATGATAATAATTTATGAAATAAAAAATGAAAACATACACAATTATTCTGCTTACATTTCTAAGCTTTTACCAATTAGGCGAGGTATTAGCTCAGGACACGCTTGGAGGAACTATAAAGTACACCAGAACAATAAAATTTACTTATTCTCCTACAGGTAATCCCAAATGGGATAATTATGCTAAAACATTACCAGGGAAGGGTAAATTTGACAAATCACTTTATTTTTCAGAGTACGAATCTCATTATATTTCTCCAATGAGTGCAATAGAAATGAAAGGTGCAATGACAAAAGCTATGTATTTGGCAAACTATGGCAAAACACCCAAGCCTAAAGTTTTAGAATTATATTGCGATCTTAAAAAAAATAAAAAGACTGAACAGCTTGAATTTATGACTCGCTATTTTATTACAGAGTCAGATATAATCCAAAAAAACTGGAAGCTGACTAATGAGAAAAAGAAAATACAGAATTATACATGTATGGCTGCAAAATTGATAAGTGAAAAAGATACCGTAATAGCATGGTTTACTCCTCAGATACCTATAGCAGTTGGTCCAAGTGAATATTATGGATTACCCGGTCTTGTACTTGCAGTGGAAAGAAATAGAGAAACGATATTTCTCGCAACATCAATAGAACTGGTTTTGCCCGATAAAGATGTCTTGATTAAACCAGATTTAGGGAAAAAAGTTTCTCAAAAGGAATTGGATAAAATAGTTGCAGAGAAAATTGAAGAATTTAAAAATACCGAGGGAAATACAGGTAAAAAAGACTACTATAAAAAGTGATAATAAATTTATTTAAACCCTATTAAACCTTTTGTCAATTTTTAAGTCTATAATTTCAGCTACACTGAACATTTGGTAAGTAGTACATTCAAGAATAATATCTTTGTCGAAAATTAAATAAAAATTTATTGATATGAAACATTTATTTATTTGTCTTTTTGCATTTGCACTGGTATTTAGTGCCACTCCCAAAAAATTATCTGCTCAGGAAATAGAAGGAGGAACGGTTAAATATCAGGAAATAACAAAACTTGATTTTTCCGGTAGGCAAGGTCCGGGTATGGATAATCAAAGAATTAAGGATTTTATTGCCAGTCTTCCCGAAGAAAGTAAAATTGTAAAAACATTACATTTTACAAAAGAAGCCTCTTTATATGAAGAGATAGTTTCAGAAAATGCAGATGTAGATCCAAATGTACGAAGAGCTACTTTTTTTATGAGTATGAGAAATAAACCTAAACCAAGCATTATTAAGATATATAATGATTTAGAGAAAAATAAAACAATAGAAAAGTTAAATTTTATGACCAGAGATTTTATTGTTGAATCAGAAAATGAAACAAAGAATTGGAAGCTTTCACCAGAAATGAAGAAAATATTAGATTATACCTGTATGAATGCTTCGCTAATTATTGAAAATGATTCAACAGATAATGATACTATAGTGGCATGGTTTACTGCTGAAATCCCATTATCTATAGGTCCTGAAAGGTATATTGGTTTACCGGGTCTAATTTTAGCTGTTGAGAAAAACAACGAGACAATATTGTTGGCTACTTCAATTGAGTTAACGCCTCCAGAAAAAGATGTCTTAGTAAAACCATCAGAAGGAAAAAAGGTAACACAAGAAGAATTAGATAAGATTATTCAGGAAAAGGTTGAAGAATTTAAAGCAACGCGAAGACAAGGAGGAGGAGGCCATCGTGGAGGAGGTGGTGGATATAGACATTAAATAAAATTTTATAGGTTCAAAGTAAAGTTATGTCAAAAGGTTTAAAAATTATTGTACTTACTATATTAGTAATAAGTATCTCTAAATTTAGTTTCTCTCAAAAAACAATAACAGGTAGATTATTAGATGAAAAGGGCGAAGCGTTAAGTTATGCAACAGTAGCGTTGTTAAATCCGGGCGATTCTACTTTAAGATTTTTTGGTGTTACAAATACAACAGGAAAATATCAGATCAAGAGCATTAAAGAAGGCAAGTATATAATGCAGTTTTCTTATGTGGGTATGAAAGTTGACTACGATAATATTACTATTACATCCGGTTCAACGGGTAATTATGGTGATAAGATAATGAAGTCAGAAACATTGGGAGAAATTGAAGTAATAGCAGAGTATATACCAATTACTTTTAAAAGCGATACGGTAGAATATAATGCAAAAGCCTTTGAAACAAAACCTGATGCTGTTGCCGAAGACCTTTTGAAAAAAATACCGGGAATTGAAGTTGATGAATCCGGAAACATAAAAGCATTGGGAGAAGATGTAACAAAAGTACTTGTTGATGGCAAAGAGTTTTTTGGCAATGATCTAAAGGTGGCCACAAAAAATTTACCTGCTAAAGCCATAGATAAAGTACAGGTTTATGATAAAAAATCAGAAGAGGCCGATTTTATGGGGATTGATGACGGTGTTCGCGACAGAACAATAAATCTAATGCTAAACAAGAATCATAAAAAAGGTTATTTTGGAAATATTGAAGCAGGAGCTAGTTTAGAAGAATATTATACAGCAGAAGCAAAGATTTACCGTTTTTCAAGCAAGCTTCAGACAGCTGTTCTTGGTATGTATAACAATATCAACGAATTTGGATACTCCTCTAAAGGTCATCAACAATGGGGTCAAACAGTAGACGGCCTAAACACAACTCTTGCAGGCGGACTTAATATGTCATATAATGTTAACGAAAAAAGACGATATTTCTTTAGCTATCTTGCCAGTTCAACAGATAAATTACTAGAACAGCAAACATCAACAGAGAATTTCCTAAAAGGCAGCTCATATTTTCAAGATGTTGAACTGGACGAAAACGAAAAGGATTCGCCACACACTATAGATTTTGGAATACGACACAGATTTAATTCCAATAGTAAATTAACTGTGGATGGAGATTTGGACATCAGTTCCAATAGTGTTTTTCGTAATGTTGTTACAAATACAAGTAGTAATGATACATTAATTAATAGTTTGGATAATACCTCCAATAATATTTCTTACATTACTAATGCCAGTGCAAAGGCTGTTTATATTCACAAATTCAACGAAGAAAAAACTCAGTTTAAGACCAAAATCTCTACTCAGTACGACAATAGGTTATCAGAACTTGACTTGAACAATCTTACTTACTTATATAATCCTGCAAGTATTAGTTTTATTGATCAATTTCAGAATAATAATACAGAAAAGCTAAACATGGCAGTGAAACCCGGGCTGGTACAAAAATTTAAGCAATTTTGGAGTTTAAATGTTGAAGCAAATATTGGTTCAAATACTGAAGAACTAAATCGTACTCATGGAACATCAGATATAACTATTGATTCACTTAGTGCTGATTTTAAAACAGAACATACCTTTTTGAACCCTGAGCTTACATTACGTAGAGGAACAAGTAAATCACAGTTTCGAATAACTCTGGGAGCGGGATTAAATCAATTTAACAAAGTTGATGTTGGGCTTATTGATGGAATTTCTGCAAGAACAGAAGAAAGCTATATGCACTTTTTACCTGGATTCAGTTACGAAAACAACTATCGTAAAGGCAGACGCATTAAACTGCGATATCGAACGAATATTGAAATGCCAACAGTAAATCAATTGTTGCCAATAACTAATTCAATAAATCCTTTATCGCTATATCAGGGAAATATAAACCTTACGCCTGAGTATAACCATAGCTTGAATTTAATGTGGTCGATATTTGATCAATTCTCGTTTACATCAATGTTCTCGCGTATTGGCGCTGGATATACAAACAATAAAATAAGTTTCTCGCAAACAATAAATGAAAATTATATACAAACAATTACACCGGTAAACGTTGAGTATTATTATAATGCTTATTCATTTATATATTTTTCTACACCTATTCGTAAACTTGGAGTTAAACTTAATATAAGATCAAGTGAATCGTGGAATCAGGGAATTAGTTTTATAAATAATGAAGAAAACATCAATACCAGTTTTACACATTCATTAAAACTATCTTTCGAAAACCGCACAAAGAAAAAATGGGATGTAAATGTAGGTGGCTCTGTTAGCCTTACCGATTCGAAATTTTCTATTGCCGAATCTATGAATAATATATATTATAACACAAGCTATTTCTCTCAAGTTCGTTTTACTCCAAACAAAAAGTGGAGCTTCGAAACAGAGGGCAGCATGTTAAATTATAGTTCGAAAAATTTAAACGAATCATTAAGTATTCCTTTATTAAGTGCAAGCATAAGCTATTTCTTTTTGAAATCAGAGAGAGCATCGTTTACGATTAGGGGTTTCGACCTGTTGGATAAAAGCTCAAACATCTCTCAGGTAGCAAGCTCCAATAATATTATGTATCAACAAAGCAACACAATAGGACGATATGTAATGCTTATTTTTAAGATGAGAATAGGAAAATAGGAAAGAATTAATTAATTTTACAAAAAATAGGGTAAACAAATTCTCGTTCAGCTTAGTATTGTAATTATTAAAAAATTAATAAGATGAAAACAACTAAAATTTTAGTATTTATAGCAGTTAGTATTGCAATAGTATTTACTGCATGTAAAAAAGATAAAGAAAATATTTCTGATTCTGAATTTGGCGATGATGAAGCAAATATCTTTTTGCGTTCTGTTGATTATGAATCTAATGTTATTAAACCTCTAGTAAAACCTGGTGATTGTGATTTTTATACAGAAGGTGCAATTGAGTACAAACTTGATGGAGAAGTAGTAGTTTTAGTTGATTTTGGTAATGGAGAAAAAGATAAGTGGGCGAAAAAAACAGTTGATGGAAAAACCGAAGACTTTGATTTAACCAAGAAGAAGAAAAAAGGTTATAAATATGATAAGAAAATTGTCAAGCCACTTGTTAAAGCTGAAAACTGCGATTATATAGTTGAAGGAACTATTAAATACTACTTAAAAGATAAATGGGTTGCTACTATTGACTATGGTGATGGCACTTGTGATGAGTGGGCTACAAAAACCACCAAAGAAGGAACTAAGAAATTTAGTTTAAATTATTTTAAAAAGAAAAAATAAACCCTATAAAACTATTTACTCTGAATCTATGCCATTTTACTCCTGCTTTGTTTTTGAATATTGGATTTTAGTTAGAAATATAATTCTTCAGCCTGATAATAATTTGATTGCAAAGCAAATTGGTATGTATTAGCTAAGGTAATGCCTACACAGAATTATTATCAGGATAATCATTGTCTAAACAATAACCAGCAATATTTAACCTTACGCATTTGTCTTAATCGCAACTATTTGAGTGTTTTATAATTAAAAGATATACCACCTATTCATTTCATCAAATACTTGAAACCTATATTGTTATTAATCGTATATAAATTATATTATAAGGTCAGTATATGTATTAATAAAATCTAAACAAGATGAAAAAATTCTACTCTTTACTCATCGTATTAACTTTTACTTTACAATTATTCTCACAAACCGGTACAGAGTTCTGGTTTGCACCACCAAATATAACTGATAGCCACTTACCTGCTGAAATAAATGACGTATATCTAAACATTACATGTTTGGATCAAGATGCAGTTGTTCATATCTGGCAACCTGCAAATTTAACAGGTGTTGATATGACAATTCCCTTTTTGGCAAATACATCTCAAAAGATTTATCTGGGTGCAAATATTGCTGATTTGGAAACAAAACCATTGGATGCAGTTTTAAATACTGGATTATTAATTGAATCTACTGAGAAAATCTCCGCTTATTATGAATATGATAACACCAATAACCCAGATATTTTTGCCCTAAAAGGAGCAAATGCACTAGGAACAGAGTTTTATATTCCTTTACAAAATCATCAAAATTATTCTAATTCTCTCCGTGTAGATCCTGCTTATGCTTCTTTTGATATTGTTGCCACTGAAGATGGAACTACTGTACGTATTTATCCAACAAGAGAAATTGATGGTCATGTTGGTCTACAACAATATACAATTACTTTAGACAAAGGTCAAACGTACTCTGGAGGTTGGACAGGTGTCAATTATCGCCAAACATCCACACACCCCTATGGTACAGTAATTACCTCTGATAAACCGATTGCTGTCTCTATTAAAGATGATTCGGTTTATGGTTTAACTACAGGTGGACAGAATGACCTTTTAGGAGATCAAATTGTTCCAGTAAGTGTTATTGGTAATGATTATATTGTTGTTAAAGGTCAATTGAATAACGATAGAGAGGAATCATGCTTTATTCTTGCTACTCAAAATGCAACAGAAATATACATTAACGGTGCAGCTTTACCAGAAGCTACTCTTTTTGCAGGAGAAATGTATAAATATACATTACCTATTGGACAAAATTACACTTATGTTCAATCAACCGCCCCAGTTTATGTTACCCATGTAACTGGTTTTGTTGGAGAAATGGGAGAGGCAATTTTACCTCCTTTAAACTGCGCAGGATCAGAAGAAGTGAGCTTTGTACGATCAACAGGTCCTCCTTTAAATCCGCTTGAAGAGTTTTTTTTAACTCTATTAGTTAAAACTCCATCAATAGGAGATTTTACTATAATAACAGAAACAACTACTGCAAATGCTCAGGCAGCTATTGATGCAGCTGTGTGGACACTTGTGCCCGGAACAGGGGGAGAGTGGATGGGAACTACTATTCAATTTGATGAAACCGAAATTGCTGTAGGAGAAGCTTGTCGACTATCAAACTCAAGCGATGTTTTTGCTATGGGTTTAATTAATGGAGGAGGATCTTCAGGATGTCGTTATGGATATTTTTCTGAGTTTGTTTCTGAAATTTTTGCAGACGCAGGTATTGATCAAACAATTTGTGCTAATGCTACTGCTACGCTAAATGGTTCTGTTACTGGTGGAGCAACAACGGGAATATGGACTACTTCCGGATCAGGTTCTTTCGATGATGATACAGATTTTAATGCTGAATATACTCCGAGTTTTGCTGATGCAACTGCCGGTTCAGTTACTCTGACCTTATCATCTACAGGATTATGTTTTCCAACTTCGGATGATATGGTGTTGTCATTTGACCCTGCACCTACAGTTGATGCCGGTATAGATGAAACGGTTTGTGAAAATAATGTAGATGTTGCAGTAAATGGAACAATAACAGTTGCTACAGGAGGAATTTGGTCAACAGTGGGAGATGGAACTTTTGCAGTTCCAACAGCATTAAATACAACATATACTCCCGGTGCTGCAGATATTACAGCAGGAAATGTAAAATTATATTTAACAACAACAGGTAATGGTTCTTGTAATGAAGAAAAAGATAGCTTAATTGTTACAATAACACCTGCTCCTACAATTAATGCAGGCGCAGATCAAACAGTTTGTGCAAATAATGCAGACGTTACACTAAGTGCGAGTGTAACCGTGGCTACTGGAGGACAATGGTCCGGAGGAACAGGGTCTTATAATCCCGGCAGTAGTGCTTTAAATACAATTTATACTCCTTCTGCCCCCGAAATTGCTAACGGAAGCGTTACTCTTACTGTTACATCAACCGGAAACGGTACTTGTATAGCCGTTAGCGATGATATAATAATAAATTTTTCAGCAATACCTGTTGTAGATGCAGGTCCCAATCAAGTAAAATGTTCAAATAATGAAGCAACTGTTTTATCGGGAAGTATTTCAGGAGGAGCAAGTGCAGGTATTTGGTCTAATGGTCTTGGAACATTCTTTGTTGATAATACAGATCTTAATGCAAGTTATACTCCAACAGCAACTGAAATTGCTAACGGTAGTGTTACCCTTACTTTAACTACTACTGATCATGGTGCAAATGCTTGTTCCGCAGAAAGTGACCAAATGACAATTTCATTTACTCCTGCACCTACAGTTAATGCAGGTGTAGATCAAACAGTTTGTGAAAACAATGCAGATGTGGCTATAAGTGGAACAATAACTGTTGCTACTGGTGGAATTTGGTCAACAGCGGGAGATGGAGCTTTTGCGGCTCCAACAGCATTAAATACAACATATACTCCAGGTGCAGCAGATATTACAACAGGAAGTGTACAGATTTATTTAACAACAACAGGAAATGGTTCTTGTGTTGAAGAAAAGGACAGTTTAATAGTTACAATAACACCATCGCCTACAATTAATGCTGGTCTAGACCAAACGGTTTGCGCAAATAATGCGGACGCTACACTTGGTGCAATTGTTACAGTAGCAACAGGAGGACAATGGTCTGGTGGAGCAGGATCTTATAATCCGGGCAGCAGTGCTTTAAATACAATTTATTCTCCTTCTGCTCCAGAAATAGCAAGCGGTAGTGTTACATTAACTGTTACATCAACAGGAAACGGTACTTGTTTAGCTGTTAGCGATGATATAATAGTTAATTTTTCCTCTTCTCCCTTAGTAGATGCTGGACCTGATCAGATAAAATGTTCAAATAATGAAATAACTGTTTTATCGGGCAGTATTTCAGGAGGAGCAAGCGCAGGTATTTGGTCTAATGGTCTTGGAACATTCTTTGTTGATAATACACAACTTAATGCAACTTATACAGCAACAGCTACTGAAATTGCTAACGGTAGTGTTACCCTTACTTTAACTACTACTGATCATGGTGCAAATGCTTGTTCCGCAGAAAGTGACCAGATGACAATTTCATTTACTCCTGCTCCAACTGTTAATGCGGGTATAGATCAAACAGTTTGTGCAAACAATGTAGATGTTTCTTTAAATGGAACAGTTACGGTTGCTACCGGAGGAATTTGGTCAACAGTCGGAGATGGAACCTTTGCAGTTCCAACAGCATTAAATACAACATATACACCCGGAGCAACAGATATTACAACTGGAAGTGTAAAATTATATTTAACAACAACCGGAAATGGTTCTTGTAATGAAGAAAAAGATAGTTTAATTGTTACAATAACACCGTCACCCACAATTAATGCGGGGCTGGATCAAACAGTTTGTGCAAATAATGCAGATATTACTTTAAATGGAGCCGTTACGGTTGCTACTGCCTGGCAATGGACAGGTGGAGCAGGAGCATACAACCCCGGCAATACAGCAATTAATACAATTTATTCTCCTACTATTGCAGAAATTGCAAGTGGAAGCATAATGCTAACATTAACCACAACAGCTCAGGGAACTTGTAATCCTGTAAGCGATGATATTTCTATAACTTTTTCTCCTGCACCTGTTGTTGACGCAGGTCCCGATCAGGTAAAATGTTCAAATAATGAAGTAACTGTTTTATCGGGCAGTATTTCAGGAGGAGCAAGCACAGGTATTTGGTCTAATGGTCTTGGAACGTTTTTCGTTGATAATACACAACTTAATGTAACCTATACACCAACAGCTACTGAAATTGCTAACGGTAGTGTTACCCTTACTTTAACTACTACTGATCATGGTGCAAATGCTTGTTCCGCAGAAAGTGACCAGATGACAATTTTATTTACTCCTGCACCTACAGTTAATGCAGGTGTAGATCAAACAGTTTGTGCAAACAATGTAGATGTTTCTTTAAATGGAACAGTTACGGTTGCTGCCGGAGGAATTTGGTCAACAGTCGGAGATGGAACCCTTGCAGTTCCAACAGCATTAAATACAACATATACACCTGGAGCAACAGATATTACAACGGGAAGTGTAAAATTATATTTAACAACAACCGGTAATGGTTCTTGTAATGAAGAAAAAGATAGTTTAATTGTTACAATAACACCGTCACCCACAATTAATGCGGGACTGGATCAAACAATTTGTGCAAATAATACAGATATTACTTTAAATGGAGCCGTTACGGTTGCTACTGCCTGGCAATGGACAGGTGGAACAGGAGCATACAACCCCGGCAATACAGCAATCAATACAATTTATTCTCCTACAGCAGCTGAAATTGCAAGTGGAAGCATAATACTAACATTAACCACAACTGTTCAAGGAACTTGTAATCCTGTAAGTGATGATATTTCAATAACTTTTTCTCCTGCACCTGTTGTTGACGCAGGTCCCGATCAGGTAAAATGTTCAAATAATGAAATAACTGTTTTGTCGGGCAGTATTTCAGGGGGCGCAAGCGCAGGTATATGGACTAACGGTCTTGGAACATTCTTTGTTGATAATACACAACTTAATGCAAGCTATACACCAACAGCTACTGAAATTGTTAACGGTAGTGTTACTCTTACTTTAATTACTTCTAATCATGCAATAAATGGTTGTAGTCAGGAAAGTGACCAGATGACAATTTCATTTACTCCCGCTCCCACGGTTAATGCAGGTGTAGATCAAACAGTTTGTGCAAACAATGTAGATGTTTCTTTAAATGGAACAGTTACGGTTGCTGCCGGAGGAATTTGGTCAACAGTCGGAGATGGATCTTTTGCAGTTCCAACAGCATTAAATACAACATATACTCCCGGAGCAACAGATATTACAACGGGAAGTGTAAAATTATATTTAACAACAACCGGTAATGGTTCTTGTAATGAAGAAAAAGATAGTTTAATTGTTACAATAACACCGTCACCCACAATTAATGCGGGGTTGGATCAAACAATTTGTGCAAATAATACAGATATTACTTTAAATGGAACAGTTACGGTTGCTACTGCCTGGCAATGGACTGGTGGAACAGGAGCGTATAATCCAGGGAATACTGCAATTAATACAATTTATTCTCCTACTATTGCTGAAATTGCAAGTGGAAGTATAATGCTAACATTAATCACAACAGCTCAAGGAACTTGTAATCCTGTAAGTGATGATATTTCAATAACTTTTTCTCCTGCACCTGTTGTTGACGCAGGTCCCGACCAAATAAAATGTTCAAATAATGAAGTAACTACTTTATCGGGCAGTATTTCAGGGGGCGCAAGCGCAGGAACTTGGACTAACGGTTTAGGTACTTTTTTTGTTGATAATAACGATTTAAATGCAGATTATACACCAACAGCTACTGAAATTGCTAACGGTAGTGTAACCTTAACCCTAACATCATCAGATCATGCAAGTAATGGTTGTAGTGCTGTTGGCGATCAAATGACAATTTCATTTACAGCTGCTCCAACTGCCGATGCAGGCATAGATATTGATGTTTGTCAAAATAACCCCGATGCTACATTATCTGGTATTGTTACAATTGCAAGTGGAGGGACATGGTCAGGAGGAGCCGGGACATTTGCTCCCAATGCCAATGATTTAAATGCAGTTTATACTCCATCGGCAGCTGAAGCTTTAGCAGGTAATCCGATAACTCTAACGCTTACCACAACAGGTAACGGAACATGTACATCAGTAAGTGATCAAGTAGTTATAAATTTTGATCCATCTCCAATTGTAAACGCAGGCTCGGATTTAACTTCATGTGAAAACAATCCTCAGGTTACTTTACAGGGTAGTGTCGTAAATGCAGGTGGCGGAATGTGGACTGGTAGTGCAGGCTCATTTAGTCCTAGTAATACTGACTTGTTGGCTACTTTTACTCCAACAGCTTTTGATATTTCTAACGGAAGTGTTTCGCTTACTTTAACATCTATAAATAATGGAAATTGTAATTCGGAAAGTGATATTATGGTCTTAACTATAGTTCCTTCGCCAATAGTTGATGCAGGATCAGATGCTACTTATTGTGCTAATAATGCTACAATAAGTTTAAATGGTTCTGTTTCTAATGCGACGGGTGGAGTTTGGTCAGGCGGATTAGGAATATTTGGAGATCCAAACAGCTTGAATACAACATATCAACCAAATGCAACAGAAATTGCAAACGGGTCTCTTGATATATTTCTAACCTCTACAGGTAATGGGTCATGTAATTCTGTACAAGATGTAGTTACATTTACATTTACTACAGCACCAACTGCCGATGCAGGAATTGACCAAACTGTTTGTGCAAATAATCCCGACATCTATTTAAGTGGGTCTGTTACAATTGCAACAGGAGGAACATGGTCTGGAGGATTAGGAACTTTTACCCCAAATGCTAACGATCTAAATGCTACATATACTCCATCGGCTGCTGAAATATTGGCTCAATCTGTTAGTTTAACATTAACAACAACAGGTAATGGGACTTGTGTTTCAGTTTCTGATGTTATTGATATTGTAATTAATGCTTCACCAATTGTTAGCGCAGGGGCAGATATACATTCTTGCCAAAATAATCCAAGTGTTACGCTAAACGGAAATGTAACTAATGCAACAGGCGGAATTTGGTCAGGCGGAAGCGGGGTGTTTAATCCAAACAATACAATTTTAAATGCTGATTATACTCCAACTGCAGGCGAAATATCAAGCGGACAAGTTATGTTATATTTAACATCTACAGGAAATGGTTCTTGTGTAGCTGTTCTTGATAGCATGTTAATTATTATAGATCCTGCACCAACAGTTAATGCTGGAATTGATCAAACAGTTTGTGCCAATAATGCAGATGTTGTTCTGAATGGATCTATTACTCTTGCTTCGGGTGGTGTTTGGTCTGGAGGATTGGGAACATTTATTCCAAACAACTCTATTTTAAACGCAACTTATTCTCCAACTGCCGCTGAAATTGCAAGTGGAAGCGTAGACTTAATTTTAACATCTACAGGGAATGGTTTTTGTTTAGCCGTTGATGATCAAGTTACTATAAATTACACTGTTGCTCCAATTGTAGATGCCGGCTTAGATTTTGAAGTGTGTGCTAACAACAGTCAAATAGATTTGTCGGGTATTGTAACAATAGCATCAGGAGGAATTTGGAGTGGTGGAACAGGAACGTATTCTCCCTCTAATGTAAGTATAATAACTTCATATTTTCCAACTCCAACAGAAATTACTAATGGTTCAATAATTTTAACATTAACATCAACAGGTAATGGAAATTGTATTGCCGAAAGTGATGATATTGAAATAACTATAAATTTTTCACCTATAGTAAGTGCCGGGGTTGATCAAAGTGTTTGTGTTGACGATATGAATGCTAATTTGAATGGTTCAGTTTCAGGAATAACAAATACAGGCGTTTGGTCAACATCAGGATCTGGATTTTTTGTTCCAAATAATACTGCTTTAAATGCTACTTATGTATGTAGCTCGGCTGATTCAATTTTTGGCAGTGTTGAATTGACGCTTACTTCAACAAACAATGGTGTTTGCTTATCAGAAAACGATTTTTTAACTGTAACTATTTTAACTGCCGGAGCTGCAGATGCAGGAATAGATCAAACAGTATGTGCTAATAATTCTGCAGTAGCCCTAAATGGAATTGTTAGTGGTGGAGCTACTACAGGAACTTGGAGTTCGTCCGGTTCAGGCGTATTTGTTCCAACAAATACAGCTTTAAACGCAACTTATATTCCAAGTGTATTTGATACATTAATAGGAAGTGTTACATTAAACTCTTACAGCAAATAGTTGTAATCTTGCTGAAGATGACATGTTAATTACAATTACTAATGCTCCTTTTGTTGATGCAGGTGTTGCGCAAACTAATTGTGTTGATAATCTAGATTTTCAATTAGATGCCACTGTTAGTGGTGCTTCAAGCACGGGAATTTGGTCTAGTACCGGTACAGGTACGTTTGATCCCAACAACACAACAATAGACGCTATTTACCATGCTAGTTCTGTAGATTCCCTGAATGGAGGTGCTACACTGATTTTAACATCAACAAATATTGGAAATTGCAATATTGTTCTTGATTCAATACAAATAAATATTTTACCTGCGGGACTTGTTGATGCAGGGGGAGACCAAATATTATGTTCTAACAATGCGCAAGTTCAATTAAATGGAAGTATTACCGGTGGTGCATCAGAAGGAATTTGGTCCACATCAGGAAGTGGAATATTCTTACCAAACGATACCGCTTTAAATGCAATTTATATTCCGAGTTCTGCCGATACTACAACTGGCTTGGTAACGTTAGCATTAACAGCAACAAATAGTTGTAATTTTGCCATGGACATAATTACAATTAATTTTACTTCTGCTCCTACGGCAGATGCAGGTCTTGATCAAATTGTCTGCGCAAATAATCCCATTGTTTCATTATCGGGAAGTGTAACGGTATCTGCCGGAGGTGTATGGTCAACTTCAGGAACAGGAACATTTGCCCCAAATAATACATCTTTAATTGCAACATATCAACCCTCGCCGGTTGATATGTCCAATGGAGTAGTTACAATTGTTCTCACAACAACTGGAAATGGAGGATGTAATTCTGTTACAGATACTGTTGAAATATTAATTGGACCCGCCCCAAGTGTTAATGCAGGAGGTGATCAAACAATTTGTTCATCAGGAATATCAACTCAGTTACAAGGCGTTGTAACTGGCGGAACAACAGAAGGAGTATGGACAAGTCTTGGTTCGGGAACATTTTCTCCAAATGATTCAACACTAAATGCAGAATATATATTTAGTAGTGCGGACACTACTGCGGGATTTGTACAACTTGTACTTACTTCTGTAAATAATGGAAGTTGTATTGCTGTTACTGATACAATGATATTAACATTCGGAGCCAATGCATTTTCAAATGCAGGAATAGATTATCTAATTTGCGCAAGTAATTTAGATGTTACTATTTCGGGGTTTGTATCAGGAGGTGCATCAACCGGACAATGGACAAGTTTGGGAACAGGAACATTTTTCCCTAATGATTCGTCTCTTAATGCTATATATACATGTAGCTCTGCAGATTCTTTAAATGGAAGTGTTCAAATTGTTTTAACTACAACAAATAATGGAGGATGCCAAGCCGGTATTGATACTATGAATATTGATATTGAATATATCCCCGTGGTTAATGCCGGTCCGGATCAATCTATTTGTCTTGGAACAAATACAATTACTTTAATAGGTACTGTAAATTACGCATCGGGATGGATTTGGACAACTACCGGAACAGGTTCTTTTATTCCAAGCGACACATCATTATCTGTTGCTTATCAGGTAAGTGCAGCAGACAGTTTGATTGGACAAGTATCATTTACCCTAACATCAACAGGTAGTTCGGTTTGTAGTTCGGTTTCAGATGATATTGTTGTTAATATGACAATTCCGTTATCGCCGGCAATAACTTATTCAATAGCATGTAAGGATAATGTTATAAATTTCTTTGATAACACAACAGTTAATGCGGGAACAATTACAGACTGGGAATGGGATTTTGGTAATGGCAATATTTATAATGCCGAAGATACAATGTTTACATTTTCTAATGTTGGGTATAATGTAATCAATTATACCGTAACTTCAAGTTTAGGATGTTCTTATACAATTACTGATTCAATCTATGTTAATCCTTTACCAATTGTTAATTTTAATGCAACAACGGTATGTTATAAAGATTCTGTTCAGTTTACTGACTTGACGACAGTCTCGGGAGGAACAATTGTTGATTGGGATTGGGATTTTGATGATGGAAATTCAAGTACTGTTCAAAACCCAATACATATTTATAATATTAATGATGATTATGAAATTGTTTTAAGTGTAATAAGCAATGAGGGCTGTAGTGCCACAGATACGATCAGTTTTACAGTTTATCCTTTACCTGTTGCAGATTTCGGATATACTTATGATTGTGCAAATTATACGGTTTCATTTATTGATTCCTCAAGTTCTCAGGGAAATTCATTGAATTTCTGGAATTGGAGTTTTGGCGATTCTAATACTGACAATATACAAAACCCTGTAAATACATATGATAATCTCGGAGATTATACTGTTCAGTTAATTACAGGTTCATCTGTTAACTGTTCTGATACAACAAGCCAAGCAATATCAATTTATACAATTAATGTGGGTTTTGCATACACAGAAATGTGTGTGTATGATACAATTTATTTTGTAGATAATTCAACAACAGATGGGGGAGCAATAACAAATTGGAATTGGTACTTTGGTGATACTGAAACATCAACAAATCAGAATCCTAATCACTTATATATTTATGATGGAAGTTATAATGTGTCATTAGTTATTCAATCTGCTGAAGGTTGCACAGATTCTATTGCATATCAGGTAGATGTTTATCCAACACCATTAGCAGGATTTACTATTAATGCTGACGATTATAAAATAAATAGTATAATATCATTTATTGACGCCAGCACAGGGGCTATTAATTATAATTGGGATTTTGGAGATAATGCAGGTACTTCAACAACTCAAAACCCAACATATTCTTATGGTGAAGAGGGGACTTATGAAGTAATCCAAATTGTTGAAAATGAGTATAACTGTATAGATACAGCTATTCAGAGCGTTATAATAATTGGTATAGATGAAGTATATGCTCCGGTACTTCCAACAGGATTTACACCTAATGGTGATGGAATAAATGATACTTTATATGTTAGAGGAGGACCTTTTACTGAAATAGTTTTCCGGGTTTATAATGAATGGGGAGAAATGATCTTTGAGTCTATTGAGCCTGACATAGGCTGGGATGGAAACAGAAAAGGAACCATGCAACCAATGGGTGTGTATGTTTATACAGTAAAAGCTATTTCTGATGAAGGAAAAGAGTATAGTCATTCAGGTGAAATTACATTAATAAGATAAATTTAAAGTCATGAAAAAATATAATATTATAGCAACAATAATTTTAGTAACAGTAATTTTTGGTTCACTAAAAGTAAATGCACAGGATATTCATTTTTCGCAATATGATGCATCTCCAATAGTTCTTAATCCATCCTTAACAGGAATGTATAAGGATGCAAATTATAAAGCAACTAATCAATACAGAAGTCAGTGGGATGCTGTAACAAGGAAGTCATATTTAAGTTCAATTATAACTTATGATATGCCATTTAAAGAAAAATGGGGTATGGGAGCGTATCTTATTAATGATAACAGCGCCAGAGTTTATAATTCATTTAGTTTTGTTTTGTCCGGAGCTCATGATATTGCTATTGATGAGCAGAACAGGCACAGGTTATCTGTTGGATTACAATTGGGTATAATTTATAAAAGTACTAGAATTGATGATTATTTGTTTGACGACCAATATAGCGAAGGTACTTTTCATTCCGATATTTCAACAGGTGAAGTATTTGAAAAAAATGCTCGAATTATGCCGGAAATAAATCTCGGCTTTTCATATCAAAATGCAGAAGAGAATAAAACAGCAAATCCTTATGGGGGGTTGGCTGTATTTCATATTACTAATCCAAAAGAGAATCTAACTCCCGTTGGTAATTCTAGATTGCCATTACGTTTTGTATTTCATGGTGGAAGTAAAATAATAATTTCCGACAAAGTTACGCTTGACCCTAAATTGTTGCTTATGCGACAAAGAAATGCAATGGAAATAAACATTGGTACTTATTCATATTTTCAATTACAAGATAAAGATGTACAATTAATTGCCGGGGCAAATTACAGATGGAATGATGCCGTAATTATAACAGGAGGACTATTTTATAAAAATTTTATTTACAGAATTAGTTATGATTTCAATGTTTCATCTCTTAGTGAATTCAGTAGCTACAAAGGAGGATTGGAATTTTCATTAGTATTCTATAAAACTATAAATCGTTCTACACGTTTATTATAGGGTAAAAGTAAACAATATTACTATTAAAATGTTTGATATATCAGGAGTATGTTGTTTGAAAAAGAATATTTCAGACCTGTAGGTGAATATCACATCGGTGTTGATATAAGAAGCTGTTTCAAAAAATTGAAACAGCTTCTTTTTTGGTACACCAACAAACGAATTAACCAATTGTGCAATAGACCCTATTGCAAAGATTCCCGAAACAAAGGTTTGTGCCGTTAAGGTTGAGAAATTGTAGATTGGATTATAGAAATAATTGATCCTATAACAATTCGTAAGACGGAGTAAGCCAGTAATGGATCATAATAACATTAGGGTGGATTAGGCATAAATTTTACTTACTCTGTATAGAAAGAACTTAGTATCATTAACACCTCTTAAAGTTGATCTAAAAGATTTGAGTTTAGCATTAAACGATTC
>Ga0307990_1000431_pt1 | contig 37751 bp, 27 predicted proteins | sample EllFjometagen129_FD_203168 | JGI IMG/M metagenome (GOLD analysis project Ga0307990, IMG submission 203168) | Marine microbial communities from Ellis Fjord, Antarctic Ocean - #129 | ecosystem: Environmental > Aquatic > Marine > Unclassified | place: Southern Ocean | collected 2014-10-08
GCGCTGGCCGGTTTTCCTTTCCAGATTTGGTAATGCCAACCAGGCACGAGAAGACTCGTCGCAATATGCTCTCAAGTATTCAGGTCCTGACAACCTGCCGTTCGACCATCAGGATATCAAGGTTTACATCGACAACCTGTTTCTTGAGGGAAAACTCATGCCCATTGAGAATGCTGGTATTGAAGTGGATGCCGACTCCTGGGTTCGAAGCGGTATTCTTACAAGCGGTGTTGTCGATGAGGAACTGCGGATCTCTCGTTTATTTGGACTTGTTGAAAATGAGCTGCCCGCAGCAGAATCTCGTTTTTCTGACTGGACTGCATTTGCGTTGAAATGGGCCGAGCTATCTTCGCTGGTACATTGTGTCAACAAAGCCGAGTATCAGACCCGGCTCGGTGAAATTAGCGATGCCCTGAATGCGACTTTTGCCGGATGGCTGGTTGACCACTATGCCAGCCTGATCAATCTGCCTCCGACTAATCCAGCCATGTTGCACCATGTGCCGCGCCGCTTAGCCAGGGATATCGAGGACTCCAGTGGTAGCCGTGTTGCGCTGATAGTGATGGATGGCCTTGCTCTGGATCAGTGGGTGACTATTCGACAGATCCTTCAAAAACAGGATGTTAATCTTGTCATGCGTGAATCAGCGACATTCGCCTGGATACCGACGTTGACTTCTGTATCGAGACAAGCGCTTTTCTCTGGAAAATCACCACTCTTTTTTCCGTCATCAATTAATTCGACTAGCAGTGAAGCTAAACTTTGGAGACAATTCTGGGAAGGACATAGCTTATCTCGGTTAGATATCGCGTATAAGAATGTATTGGGCGATGTAAATGTAGAAGATTCTATCGGCTCAGTCATACACTCAAAAACGAGAGTTGTGGGGGTGGTTGTCCGAATGGTCGATGAAATCATGCATGGCATGAAATTAGGTGCTACGGGAATGCATAACCAGATCATGCAATGGTGTCAGGGTGGTGTCCTTGTGGCACTGGTCGGTCAATTGCTTGACGATGGGTATGAAATCTGGCTGACGGCCGATCATGGTAATATCCAATGCAATGGTATAGGTCGCCCATCTGAGGGTGTGATTGCCGAGACTCGCGGCGAGCGTGCGCGTGTGTATCCCACTCCAGAATTGCGATCCCAAGTCGCGAAATCATTTATCTCTGCCCGTGAGTGGCAGCCGATCGGATTGCCAGTAGATTATTTTCCTCTAATTGCAGGTGGATACGACGCATTCGTGAAATCCGGTGAGACCATTGTCGGCCATGGAGGTATTTCAATTGAAGAAGTTATTGTGCCTCTTGTGAAGTTTGAAAGGAAAAACCGATGAAGAACAAACGACATGAAGCCATCGGAATTAAACAGGCGATACGTTTTGAATGGATGCAGAAGACAGCTAATCTGCTTCTGGCTGGTATGGATGCAAAATCCATTCGCCAGGAATTACATGATTTTCTGGCAAATAAGAAAGGCGATGGGTCTGAAGGCTTGCGCGGGGATACTTCGCGTTCGCAGGTTGTCACTATGCTTATGAATATTTGGGTGACTCCTTCCCCCGAGCTACATTTGTTTCGCGATGAATTGTTAGAACATCTTCGTGTACATCCTTCAATGGGTCTAACTATCCACTGGAGTATGATCTCGGCTGCATATCCGTTCTGGTTTAACGTGGCCAGGCAAACCGGCCGGTTGCTGGCATTACAAGATCAAGTTGCGCAATCTCAGATCTTTAATCGCTTAAAGGAGCAATACGGGGATCGAGAAACGGTAAGTCGTTATGCTCGATATGTAGTCAGGTCCTTTGTTTTCTGGGGTGTATTGAATGACTCCAAAACCAAAGGGTGTTATGAAAAAACAGATTCTATGCGCATCCCTGATTCCGGCCAGTGCATACTTTTGCTTGAATCCGCGCTACATGCTACGCCTGATGCCAAATGTGCATTGGGATTATTGCTGAACAATCCTGCATTTTTTCCTTTTAATATCCCGTCTGTTACCGGTAGTTTTGTGTCCCAATGCAGCGACCGAATTGATGTCGTTCGCTTTGGCCTTGATGATGAGTTGTTGAAATTGAAATGATGCATTTTTTTCGGGCAAAGATGTAGTCGAACCAATGATGTGTTGACCACAAATTTAATAATTGATGTTTTTTAACAAAAAGGAGAATGGGATGAGAGTTAATAACATAAAGTGGATAATGGCGTTGGTTGCTGTTATTGTTGTAACAATATCTGCAAAGGCAGATGATCTTGAGATTACATCGTTTGGTGGTAATGGAGAGCTGGTGTTCAATGAGATTACAAATGCGGTCAGTTACCGTGTGGAGTGGGCACCGGCTGCGGGTGGGCCTTGGTACAGCTTCGAGGGATCGGGGATGCTGAATGGTATTGTTGCAACCGGGACTGGGAGTGTAACCAGCTCGGTGCCGATGTTCTACAGGATGGTGGCTGTTACCAACGCACCTCCCCCAGGTTCCCGAAATATGGTTCCGATTCCCGGTGGTACCAACAGCGGAACGAATCCGTTAGGTGCTGGAGAATCTTATGATTCAGATTATCCGGAGAATTATTCTTTGACGGTGGATTCTTTTTACATGGATAAATATGAGGTGACCAACGATGAGATGGTGCGGGTGATACAGTGGGCGTATGACAATGGCAAAATCTCCGCAGGTAGTGTTGGCGTGACGAATCTTGTGGGGAATCAACAGGAGCTGCTGGATCTGGATGACATTGACTGTCGCATCACCTGGAGCGGATCGTCATTCGGAATGAAGAGCGCGAAGGGCAGTGGCTATCCCTGTATTGAAGTAACGTGGTATGGAGCGGTTGCCTATTGCAACTATCGCAGCGTGATGGAGGGGCGCACTCCCTGTTATGATCTGAGCACGTGGATCTGTAACTTCAGTGCCAACGGTTACCGGTTACCGACCAGTGACGAGTGGGAGTATGCCGCCCGAGGTGGTCTGAGCGGAAAGCGTTTTCCGTGGGGGGATACGGTTACGCACAGTCGGGCGAATTATTACAGTAGTTCGTCGTACAGTTATGATATTAGCAGTACACGCGGTTTTCACCCTGATTATGACGATGGGGAAATTCCGTATACAAGTCCTGTTGGGGATTTTGCGGCGAACGGGTACGGATTGTACGACATGACGGGCAACGTTGATGAGTGGTGTAATGATACGTCAGGTTCAATCTGTTACCTCCGTGGCGGGGGCTGGGACATCTACGCGGACTACCTGCGTTGCGGCTACGAGTACTGGGACTACCCGGACGACAGCTATTACGGCTTCGGGATCCGCGCTGCCTGCCGTTAAGTGCCACATGCGCTCCTCCAGTCGGCGGAGCCCCTCTTTTGACTTAGTCGGTGCTGACCCGTGTTGGTATTGCCCTCAGCGGCGGCGCTCTCTTGTCGCCTGGAGTGCATGGTTTACGAAAGACTTCTGGAATGCTAGGTGGATGATGCACACCCGCCCCTTCGGGATGCCTTCGTGGACACCGTAATGCGCGGAGGCAATACAGATACCAACGCATGTATATGCGGAGCCCTGCTTGAGGCCTGGGATAAATTTGTGCGTTATGGTCTTAAATGATCTTTTTGCGGTTATGACAGTTTATGGCAGAGCTTTGTCTTGTAACCTATAAAAATAATAAATTTTGGCATGGTATACTGATAATGGTTTAATTATACTCTAATTTGATTAAAAGTGATCAGGAAAATGATTATCTGGAATTGTTCGGTTATATTCAAGGAACGAATAGTTGCGTGAAAAAATTGAATTTGATTAATGTGCCTGTGACAGGCGGGGCAGACTCTGACTTTGCGGGTGCCTTGTGCGGGTGGAATGCTTATGGAAATATTACGGAGCGTGAACAGTGGAAGGCATCCGTCCCGCTGGAAGAGAGTGGATTTATTAAATTGCGAGTGAGTAGAAATAACGAAAATTGAGGAAATACATGAAAAAATTATTTGGTTTGTTTGCACTGTGTCTGTTTGTAATGGCTGGTTTAAACGCAATGGCTCAGTATATCTCCCTGCCTGCGGAGAGGTTGCTATTTCTTGATGACTATGATGATCTAAGTAAATGGACGCATACGGGGGTGGATGCGCCTTTCTTTCAATCGCAACTGCTCAACGGAACAGAGCATACGCATGTTGCAGGGTGGAACATAACCGAGGCCCGTACAGGTTATTCTGGCGTTTTCAGCAGGATTATTCCTCCACTGAGTACAATCAATTATGCTGTTAACCTGCGCAACATAAGCGGTGCAATGATTGAGTCACCCTATTACGCCGACGGTATCGGGACGCTCTATTTTGATGCGGTTAATTCTGAGGCAAGCACCTCGTTCACTGTGTATATCGCCACGAACATGGTTTCGGGCAGCGGTCTGGTATCCATGCAACCCGCTGAAGTCCCCGGCTTGTTGAGTTATAACTGGATTGCGGTTGGTACGGAGGTTATGAATTACGGAGGAACTGATTTCGGGAGATATTATTATCAGTTCAATACCGAGGGGGCGGCTAAATTTAAGATTGTGCGGCCAGCTGAGACGCCTGGATTCTCATTCGCGGATGATCAATTTCTGGTTGTTGATAATATCCAGGTTTCTTATCCTTTTGAATACGTCATTATGACTGAACTGGACTCTGTTCTGATCTCGAACCCGGATTTTTCTTCAGGCTCTCTTAACGTAAGCTGCCAGCTGGATCAATATAATACTGAACGGGCGCTTGTCGGTTCCACGGTCTTTATAGTGTATCGCACAGCTCCTGCGGGGGGTGGAGTTTTTGGTGCATGGGTGGTTCAACAACTCTACTATGTTGCCGGCAGCGGTGCTGGTGAAACAGGTTTAGAGTATCAAGGCTCTGTCATAGTTGCATCCGAGGGAGAAATTGAATATTATTACTCCTGTGAGTTTGATGGTTATTATTTTCCGCTGGATTATACAGGTACCGGCATTAACTACCCTTATCCGAGTGAGGCGGTATCACCGGCCGAGCTTTATGAGGATGGCATGGGGGGCTCCGACCCCTTTAATTACAGCTGGGAGTTTGGGACTTTCCCCCCTGAAACAGATTTGCCTGACAACCGTATTCTGCTGTTTGATGATTATGATGACTGGGTACATACGGGTGAAGCCGCACCGCCTAAAGGAGGACGAATTTTACTCGATGGCACTTATCATAGTCGCGCTGACGGGTGGGAAATATCGCAGACTCGAATTGGATATTCGGGGTATTATGGTAATGTTGTTCCTCCTAACGCGCTTGCTAACCGGGCGGGGAATTTAAGAAATGTTGCGGGTGCTATGATTGAATCGCCGTTTTATGGAGATGGTGTTGGTACTATATATTTAGAAGCTGTGAACGGATCGGCACCAGTTGATCTCCACATATACATGGCAACTAATATGTGGGATACCAATTTGTGGGAAAATGTCGATATTATGTTGCCGGAGGAGGTAGACGGCAAGATTTATAACTGGGTCGAGATTGATGTCCTTAATTTAGATTATGCAACGCAGGGAGAGTTCTTTAGATACTATCGCACTCTAAATTACCGAGGTGCTGCAAAGGTTAGATTTGTGAGGCAATCCGAAGTTGATGGGCGCATGGCGGATGACCAATTCTTGGTTATCGACAACATCCGCATATCACCGCCACCGACGGATGTGGTGATTGATAAGACCGAGGCTCTCACCAATCCCGGGTACCCGACGGCAGATGGCGATTTTACAGTTCGTTGTTCTGTCAGTAATGCGGATACAAATGTTCCAACCGAACTTAGAGCGGTGTTTCTTACGCACCGATGGCGTTATCTGGATCAGCAGGTTGATCAATGGAAAACCCAGTTGATGGAATTAATTGATCCAGGTGATGGAAACGGCAACGGCGAATTATATGAGCTGGACATTCCCGCTGCGAATCAGGTTGGCGATATTGAATATTACTTTTCGAGTTCATTTGTCGGTTATGTTTATCAGTCACCGGACTATACAGAGCTTGGTTACGAATACCCGAGCGAGAACCTGTCGCCTCGCGAACTTAGGGGAGATGCTGCGGACGACGGTGAATTTTCAATTCGTCTACGCGAATACGACTCTGATTACGGGGCCATCTATCTTGTCAGCGATCAGCATTCAGAGCCGATCAAGATGGAGCTTGTCGGTGATCATAAGTGGCGTGGCATGGTTCCTCTGGGCGGGATTGCACCCACCAGTGTCAGTTGGAATCTGAGGGCGGAGAAGAAGTATTCTGATGGCTCTGAGAGCTATGCAACAAATCTGATCTACTGGTCATCAACCTCTGCTGCCAGCAGCTTTGATCCGGTTCTGCCTTCTGGAGGAGTTTTTGGTGAGACAAATGCCAGCAAGAAACTTACGATTAAGGTCGATGATGGCGGATATATGAAGGTTGACTTTGATACCAGGACTCTGGAATTTCTGGCGACCAGGGCGGAGTATCAGAATTTCAACGACTGGTCTGCACGTGATGATTATTTCTCTGACAGCAGCGGCCAGTCGGATAAGAAGCGCTATGAGAATACATTTGATGAGTTGTCTTTGAGCGACTATAGAACATTCTTCGAGGATTTTACGACGCTTGAAAATGCAACCGGTGAGTTTGAACGCGGTCCTTTTGAAACTCCGGGCCGCTGGCTTGCGGGCACTGCTGCAAATATTGAAGAACGGACTATTGATGTGAATTATGGTCCGCCCGGTATTGAGGATTACCGCAATCGCTCCCTGCGGCTTAAGGGCGGTGACCCGCTGCTTGGATTGGGGTATGTCTATAATAATTCTATAAATCTTCCGGATGGCTTACAGTATGTCAATTTCAAGGCCAGGGGTGGCCAGGTATTCAACAACACCGAGATCTGTTATTACAGAAACTATTTTTCAGAGAGCGGTTATGCGGTTACCGTTGGCAGGGCTTTTGCGGCTGCTAAATCACCGGAGTATCCATATCTCTCAGTTATCACCTATTATCAGGATTATAATAACTTCTATGAGTTCAGGGTTGTACAGGAGCAGGATCCGTATGATACTACCACCTTTCAGCGCGATAGACGCGTTAGCTTGCGTTTGTTAAAGTGGGTCAATGGAGTCGCAGAGGAGTTAACCAGAATAACTCCAAATGAAGACCTGAGCATATCTTTTGAGCTGCTTATGAAGGTGCAGATGACTCCGATCGTCGGTGGCGGAACCAGAATTGAGGCTCAATATCACAATAGTTTAATCTCCTTTGATGATACAAGCGCCACCGCATTGACACATGGAACATTCGGTGTGCGCTCATCAGAGTGTGCGGCACACTTTGGCTCAATGCGCGCTGTCAGCTCCGGCGGTGCAACGACAGATGTTATCGGGCCCACATTCTATGATATTGAGGGTCAGATTCCTGATTGGTTTATTCCGCTGGATGTGTATTATATGACGAGCAGTGCAAGCTCTCCCGGCATCTACAAAACTCTGCCGGATCAGAAGCTTAATGTCTATCTTCAGGCGACAGATTATGATTCGCCTGATGCTCCGCTACGTCCAGGTGCCCCGGATTGGATTCTGGCGGCTCAGGTGGATATTCCGAATTACAGCTACCAGAGTGTATCGGTCGAGATCAACTCGTGGCAATCGCAGTTTGTGATGCTGCAGGTCGGAGATGGCGACAGTGATGTTGCCGTAGATGAACTTGAGATCAGTTCATGGTGTGCGGCCTCGATAGGTGATGAAGCTATTGATGCCTCCTGGTATGCGACCGGAGTCTGGATTAAAGATATCGGGGGCGTCCAGGATCAGATTCTGGAGTTGGATCATACCCGTACTGACCCAGCTGAGAAACAGGTTTTAAGATCGCTTTACCTGGACAACGGCATAGGGCTGATGGAGTTTGATTACCGGGTCTTAAATGGTCCAGCTAAACTGGTGGTCGAGTATGCAACCGAGAGCAACCCTGATGTATGGGTGGATATTCTGTCCATTGATGTTCCTGCTGCTAGTGGCTGGGTCCATGCAACGGCCTATTTAGGGGACTCCAGTAAAAATGGATGGATGCGCGTAGTGAACGACCGTGGTGCTGGCCATAGCAATGCCGTGGTTGAGATTAACAATGCGGTTGTCTGGGATGAACCCTATGTTAATGAAAAATCTTGGCTGACTTATAATGTCAAGGTGACCTCAGCCGACCCGATGCGCCTGCTTCTGGATGAGAGCAAGGGTTGTTTTCTTAACAACAGCCAGACACAAGACACCTTTCCTATCCAGGATCAGGATGTGCCCAATCTGCAAAGTCCGCTGCTTGTCAATGGATTGGGGACATTAACCTTCCAGGCCAGAGCGTATAATCAAGGTGAGTCGGCAACTGTGTACGTCTATGCCTCGACCAATGGTTGGAGTGCTAATCCGGCAAGTGATATCTGGAAGGAAATAGCGAGGTTCGATGATATTAATAGCGAGTATTATAAAACCTACAGCTATAAACCTGAAGACTATGGTTCGGAAGGTTCCGTATATTATGCAATTCGTCTGGAAACCGAGATCGGGGAGAGACGCGCCTGTATTGAGGAGGTCGTTATCTCCGAACCGGTATTTCCCGGTTTTGATATTACTGACGTCAAGCTGGGCCTGCGCGATGACTACGGTGAATTCAGTTATCATCCGCAGCCATTAAGCTTTGATGATGTGCATGTTGAAGCCCAAGTTTCCAATCAGCAGCTTTCACCCTCTAATATCGTCATGTACGTGAGTTATTATGTCGGTGATGATGTATGGGGCGTTGACAACTGGTGGCATTCAGCTGACATTGTGACCAAACGGATGCACCTGGTTGATGGCGAGCTGAATCTCTATCGGACCAGAGACGACGAGGGTGATGTGCCGGGACTTGCGCCGAGCCAGATTGGCGGAATTATCGGGCAGGAGCAGAATGCAGTGGTTCAATATCGTGTCTGGGCCAGTTATATGGGAGGCAAAATTCTTTATCAATATCAGGAGGAGTTTATAAATCCGGAGTGGTATTACCCGATTGATATTAATCAAGAGAGGTCGAATGAGGGATGGTCTCCTTACTACTTTGTTTACGGGGTTCATAGTGCTATAGGAATTACGAATGCTGTTTCAGAATCTTCCGAAAACTCCGGTGATGGCGGCACTTCTTATCAACTAGGCGGTGTCGGATTGCTGGCCGATGGAGAGATGGCTGGAATAGAAGTGTCACTGACCGGCTCCGGTGTGCTTTCATTTGACTGGAAGGTGTCGAGTGAGGCTGACTATGACTGGCTGAGTTTCTACGAAGTCGGATCAGACCGAACAAACCGGATATCCGGTACCGGAGGGGACTGGGAGCATGTGAGTGTGACCGTCGAAGGAGAGCCGGATGCGGATCATACATTCAGGTGGGAGTATGAAAAAGACCCTACCAGTGATTATGTGGGAGAAGACTGTGGCTGGGTTGATGCAATACTCTGGGCGCCTGCTTATGAACTGGTTGTCAACATCGGTAACGGGGATGGCATGTTCACGAATGGAGCAGTAGTGAGTATAAGTGCTGATGCGCCACCGGATTACCATGAGTTCAATCACTGGATAGGCGATACGAACACGGTGAATGATGTTTACACACCGGACACAACAATCGTTATGACCGGGACGAACCTAATGGTAAGGGCCACCTATAAGTCAATTCTATATCCGCTGGTGGTCAATCAGGGCAGCGGTAGCGGTTCATACCCATTCGGCTCCGTGGCAACTGTTACTGCTGATCCTAACCCGCTGTATATGGAGTTTTTGAGATGGACTGGCGATGCTGCTGGTCAACTGGGTGACCCCTCGGCCCGGTCAGCAAAGCTTACGGTTCCTGATGCGCCTGCGTCGGTGACAGCAACTTACACGATTTCGATTTCCCGCGTCGCTGGCTGTTACGGCCGCACATTTACTGAATCAGGTGTCTCCGGTGGAATATCAATGGATGCCGGTGCGGGTTCACCTTCAGATACGCCAGCATTAAAGTTAGGTGGTCCCGGGATAGTTCCGGACGATGGTTTTGCGGCAATTGAAACAGAGGTTTCCGGTAGCGGCACAATCAGCTTCTGGTGGAAGGTGTCCAGCGAAAGTGCAGCAGACTATCTTAAGTTTAAGGTTGATGGCAGTGAAGCCGCTTCAATCTCCGGCACTAAAGGACCATGGGTTCAGGTTTCCCAGTGGGTTGAGGGACCATCAGTAACACACACACTGCGGTGGGAGTACGTTAAGAACGGCTCGCTGGCCAGTAGTACCGATGCGGGCTGGGTAGATGATATTATCTGGACTGGCGATGTGCCTGATCCAGTGATTGACCCCAACATAAAATCATTCGCGCATGCAGGCGGAACGATGACTTTAGGTATTCTTGGTGAACGGGGTATACCGTATACAGTTTATAGTAATGCATCACTTAATGCTATTGGGTGGGTTCCTGTTGATTTAACTTTAGTAGAGCAGCATGAAACCAATGGGCTTTTCTATTTCGAAGGTGTTCTGTTGCCACCAGTAGGACTGAAACAAGGGTTTTACCGTGTAGTATCATATCCAGCACCTTCCGGTATGGTTCCGATTTTCGGTGGTACCAACAGCGGAACCGATCCCGATTACGGTGTGTATTCATTGACAGTGAGCACATTCTTTATGGATGCGACTGAAGTGACAAAGGCGCAGTGGGATGCTGTTTACAGCTGGGCTGTGACGAATGATTACAGCTTTGACCATGCAGGATCGGGTAAAGCTTCAAACCATCCGGTACATAGCGTGAACTGGTATGACTGTGTGAAGTGGTGCAACGCCCGCAGCGAAATGGATGGGCGCACCCCTTGTTATACGGTGAGTGGGAGTGTTTATAGAACCGGGCAAAGTTCACCGAGCTGTAACTTCAGCACTAACGGTTACCGCTTACCGACCAGTGATGAGTGGGAGTATGCCGCCCGTGGCGGGCTGAGGGGAAAGCGTTTTCCGTGGGGAGATACGATTACACACAGCCGGGCGAATTATCTCAGCAATTCGTCGTACAGTTATGATATCAGCAGCACACGCAGTTATCACCCTGATTATAACGATGGTGGATATCCTTATACCAGTCCGGTGGGCGATTTCGTGGCGAATGGTTATGGATTATACGACATGGCGGGTAACATACATGAGTGGTGTAATGATATGTCGGGTTCAGACCGTTCCGTCCGTGGCGGGAGCTGGGGCAGCTACGCGTTACACCAGCGTTGCGGCGACGAGTACTGGTATTACCCGGCCGGCAGCAGCATCGGCTACGGGTTCAGGGCCGCCTGCCATTAAGCCTTTGCTATACTTGGCATCATTTGAACGTAATCTGATGGTTGGTTTAACGAAATGTATCATTTTAATGTGTCCCGCCTTCGTGCTTCTCTACTACGGCGTGGCAGGCGTGGTTGCGTGTTGCGAGTTTGAGATGGGTGAAGTATCATCAAAGCACCGGGTGTATCTGGATGCGTACTATGTCGGGGTTGCCTGTGTGATCAAGCAGGCACTGGCAGACTACGGGGCTGTCCACGCCTCCTACTATCACAGCGACAGCTTCTACAAAGAGGCCAACCCCTGTCTTGGCGAAACCCGCCTCATCCCCGCCACCAAAATGACCCACCGACTGGAGAAACCATGAAGATCACATGCCGAGCCTACCTTCTATTTGTCCTCGCGCCACCCATCGCACTGATAGCCATCGCTCTTGGGGTGAGCGGCGTCGACCTCGGGTACGCGCTGTCAAATTACCACCGCGCGACCTTTGACTTCTCCAGCCTCTTCGCCATGCAATTGTTTTTCGCGATGGGAGTGGTCTTCGTCATCGCCTTGGTGGTTTCGTCCGCGGGATTCCTCCTGCGGTGGCTCCTATACCTCACGGGGTTCTCACCTGACGAACGCAGCGCATTCAGTCTAACGGCCGAAGGGCTGATCGTCGGGCTGGTTGTCGTCGGAACAGCGCTCGGCTGGGCTCCGAAAGATGTCTACACCTGCGGTCAGTCGGAACTGCTACGGATCGAAATCCGCAGCCCCAGCTTGCTCGAAGGCCCGCTGGGCTTTCATCACTGTTCGGACTGTTTTGTTCCGGTAACCGTGACCTACCGGGATGCCATCTCGAACCTCACCGTGGTACAGAGTGGCACTGACTACAGCTACGGCACCCGCGCTCAGCGTGCGAGCGACCGTATAGTTAGCTGGGGCACGAATACCCTGCAGCGCGTGGTCGTCCAACTTCCAGCATCTTGCGACTGCCTCTTTTTCCCGGAACCCGTACCCGATGCCCTCGAATGCCCCTCCGAGAGCGTGATTGACGCGTATCTGCGCGGCGAACCCGTTGATGTCGTTCAACGGATGTACCTCAAAGAGCTGCCCGGGTTACGCTGACCATTGGCCGGTTCCTGCCGGATGCCCTTGCCGTCTTTCTGCGGAAAGTTCCGGGGCCGTTTTTAGACGGCGGATGGACATTTTGCCGTTGACACTTATGCCGGAGATGTAAAAATGATGAGCATGCCTCACATGGGTCAAGCCCGAGGTTGGGCGATGAGAGAAAAGGAAGTGACGAGATGAATAAATTAACGGGAAAGCAGTTCATATATCTTGGGGATATGAGGGACATTATACAGGAATACTTCGGCGAAGTTGTTGTGATGGTAGCAGCAGCGTCATGTTTGATGATGATGACTGCTCGCTGTGCGAAGCGAGTGCATTTTATTATTTGACTCTCTCTTTTAGATGTGTAACCATTTTTAAATGTTGTAGTATATTAAATTGTTTAAAACAAAAGGAGAATGGGATGAGAGCTAATAACTTAAAGTGGATAATGGCATTGGTTGCCGTTATAGGTGCATTGCAGACAATATCTGCAACGGCAGATGATCTTGAGATTACATCGTTTGGAGGTAATGGTGAGTTGGTGTTTGATGAAATTACAAATGCGGTCAGTTACCGGGTGGAGTGGGCACCGGCTGCGGGTGGTCCTTGGTACAGCTTCGAGGGATCAGGGATGCTGAATGGTATTGTTGCAACCGGGACTGGGAGTGTAACCAGCTCGGTCCCGATGTTCTACAGGACAGTGGCAGTTACCAACGCACCTCCCCCAGGTTCCCGAAATATGGTTCCGCTTCCCGGTGGCACCAACAGCGGAACAAATCCGCTAGCGGATGGAGAATCTTATGATTCAGGTTATCCGGAGAATTATTCGTTGACGGTGGATTCTTTTTACATGGATAAGTACGAGGTGACCAACGACGAGATGGTGCGGGTGATGCAGTGGGCGTATGACAATGGCAAAATCTCCGCAGGTAGTGTTGGCGTGACGAATCTTGTGGGGAATCAGCAGGAGTTGCTGAATATGGATGACGATGATTGCCGCATCACCTGGAGCGGATCGTCATTTGGAATGAAGAGTGCCAAGGGCGCAGGCTATCCCTGTGTAGAGGTGAAGTGGTATGGTGCGGTTGCCTACTGCAACTACAGATCCGAGATGGATGGACGCACACCCTGTTATGATCTGAGTACATGGGGCTGTAACTTCAGTGCGAATGGCTACCGCCTGCCGACAAATGAAGAGTGGGAGTACGCCGCCCGTGGTGGGCTGAGCGGAAAACGGTTTTCGTGGGGCGACACGATCAATCACAATAATACTAATTATAGAGCAAATGGCAGTGCTTACAGTTATGACACAAGCCCGTATACGGATAATGCGTTTCACCCTGATTATGACGAGGGCGGATATCCCTATACCAGTCCCGTCGGGGATTTTGCGGCGAACGGGTACGGATTGTACGACATGTCTGGAAACGTCTGGAACTGGTGTAATGACGCGTCAGGATCGGACCGTTCCATCCGTGGCGGGGGCTGGGCCGCTAACGCGGACGAATTGCGTTGTGGCGGCGAGAGCTGGTTCCCCCTGGCCCTCAGCAACGGCGGCATCGGGTTCCGGGCTGCCTGCCGTTAAGCATCGCTCTGCTGGGCGTTGTTTGAACGTAATCTGTTGGCTGGTTGAACGAGGTGTATCAATATGACCAATACAACAAATAGATCGCAGGGGTGCCTGCTGGGGATGCACTTGGCAGCCTGGTTGAGTTCCAGAGTGCTGAGCAGATTCTGCAGCGCTATCCGGATGGTGAGGGAACTGGCTGATGGCGGCACCTGGAACACTATTGCCGGTCAGCCCACCGATGACTCGGAGCTTGCTCTACTGCTGGCCCGGATGCTGGCTGAGAGGGGACCTATGACCAGGATGCGGCTCTGAAGGCATATCAGTACTGGCTGAACTCCGGACCGTTTGACCGCGGCATGACAACATCCTCCAGTTTGCGCGGCGATCTCAATTACTCAAGTCAGACCAACGGTGCTCTGATGCGGTTCAGCCCACTGGGGATTTTCGGGGCTAACTATGAACTGGCTCAGGTCGCTGAGTGGGCAAGGCTGGATGCTGCTCTAACCCACCCGAATCCGTGAGTCAGGAAGAACGTAAATTGGTGATCGAGGCGGCTATGAAAGGAGCCCGTTTTGATAAACCAAAGGACAGAGTGCTCAGCAGGAAAGCTGTGGCAGAGCGATTTGGTGTAACGACCAAGACGATCTATAACTGGAGAGCCAGAAGCGTGCTTACGCCTTTGACTATACCCGGATCAACCAAGGCTATTGGTTATAGGGAATCAGATGTCGACGCTCTGATAGCTGGGAATGCTGTCCAGAACGCCGTGTAAGCGGGCGGGCGGGGGTTACTCATTCCTGTTGTCGTCCGGTAAGGGGTAACCTTTTAGGTGTCACTTTATGTACGGAAAGCAACAGAAAACAGTGAAAAGCAAGACCCGAGACATGCTTAATCAATTTGATTGTTTTCAGTGAAACCCCTATAAAAAAAGGGTGAAAACTGGTAGGCCAGGGGAGGCTCGAACTCCCGACCTACGGATTAGGAATCCGTCACATATGCAATAGATAAAGGGGTTTTTTAAATAAGGGTGTTTTTATGGTTGCTTTCTCTGCATCCTGTCCCGTATTATTCGACTTGTAAAAGAAAACAAGCGAAGCTAAGCGAAGGAGGGCACATCGTGAAAAAACGCAGTGGATATCTTTATCAGAAGAAACCCGGTGGCATCTGGTATGTTAGAACCATGGTTGAAGGTAAGACTTTCATCAAGTCAACCGGCACCAAATTAAAGCGGACAGCTGAAAAGCGGCGTGATGAAATAATGAGGCCTTTCACGCTTAACGATCAAGCCGATGTTTTAACCGAAATGGTCCACAAGCTAGAAGATACCAAAACCGCCGCCGCCAAGGCAAATGAAGCGCCCCCGCTGGCAATCGAAAAGGCGTTTATTCAGTATATCAAGTCACCGGAGCGACTCGATAGCGGGGACTCGACCTTAGATCGATATGGTTCTATCTGGAAACGCTTCTCAAAATGGATCCTAGAAAATCACCCCGAATGCGAGACGCTCGACCAGATCTCCCAAAAAACTGCTGCAGTATATATTGAAAACTTAAAAGCGGCCAAAATAAGCGCTTCAACCTTTAACCAGCATAAAAACTTTTTAAAGCTTCTTTGGAGCGTACTGCTATCGGACAAGCCGAACCCATGGCAAAAAATTAAGAGCCGACGTCTAACCTCTCTAGCGACACGTAAGCAGGCATTGAACTCCTCGCAGTTTGAAAACCTTTTAACCGCTGTTGAGAATGATCAGGATTACCACGACCTATTTATTTTATTGGCATGGACAGGGCTACGCCTAGTGGATGCAGTTAATATGTTATGGTCCGCCGTTGATTTTAAAAAAAATGTTTTGACTCTAGCCCCGAAAAAAACGGAACGGCGGCAGGGTAAGGTTATTTATATACCCATTTTCCCCGCAGCATGTGAAGTGTTAAACAGCCGCCAAAGTGGCAAGGTGTTAAACCCCGCCGGCTATGTCTTCCCTGAACTTGCAGAAATATACCAGAGAGACAGGGGTGCAATTTCAAAGCAGATCACCAAAGCATTCAAACGCGCAGGGATGGATACAAAAGCAGATAGAGCCGAACTCAAGCGGGCTGTGGTTGTCTATGGGGCACATTCCCTGCGTCATTTCTTTGTAACAGTTGCCACCGCCGCCGGGATGCCCTCTGCAATGATAAAATCAATCACAGGGCACAGCACCGACTCGATGTTAGAGCACTACCAGCAAATCGGGGTAGATTTGGCCTCCGAGCTTGCACTGCGCATCAGCGGTACCGGACTGCCCTCATTGCCCGATGCGGCTGAGACGAACCTGGACAGCATTATGACAATGCTTGATCAGCTTAATTCTGCCGAGCTTGCAACAGTATCGAAGCGGGTTAAGGAACTGGTTAAATCGAAGAATGCTCTGCCTGCGGCCAAGCTGGTTAGTAAAAGCGGTAAATCATAGCCGGTGATCCTAGCGGAAATTAACCTAACTGTCATGCAGTCGTATCGTATGCGTCAAATCCCAAAGGGTCCTGCTCTTGAAAAACAGGCCCGGTTGTCAGTTAACCTGTGGAAGAATATATCTCGTAAGCGCTCGATAGCGCACTCCCGCCGTGAGTTGACCTTGGATGAGCTGGGCCGAGTCTGTGAAGCTGCACATGGTGAGATGCGTTTTATGATTGCTTTAGGCATCTACTGTGGGATGAGGTTGGGGGATGCGGCCTGTCTGGAGTGGTCGGATGTGGATATTATAAAAGGCATGATCTCATACATTCCTATGAAGACTGAGCGATCGCAGAAGAGAGTAACTCTTCCAATACATCAAACGCTGCATGCCATGCTTTCAGAGGTGCCGTCCATACAACGTAGCGGCTATGTCATTCCTGAGCTTGCTGAGCGCTATCTTAACATCAATGGGGCTCTCTCACGGGATGTTGCCAAGCTCTTCAACTCGGTAGGCATAAAAACTACGATTACTCCTGGTAAGGACACAAAAAAGGGCAGGAGGCGATCCAGTAAAAAGTCTATCACCGGTGGCACCAGCAGGGCGATAGCTGAATGTGGCTTTCATTCGTTGCGACATACGTTTGTTTCGCTGTGTGCGGCTGGGGGGGTGCCGCAGTCTGTAGTTCAGGCTTTGGTCGGTCACGGTTCACCTGCCATGACTCGGCACTATACCCATATCGGTCTTGAAACTGCACAGAAAGCTGTTGCCGTACTTCCTGATCTAGGTCATGCACAACCAGCCGGAGACTTGCCTATCGCAACAGGAGCTAACCTGGACGCTGTAAAAGCTATGCTTGAAGGCCTGACGCTGGTTGAGCTGAAAGCGTTGTCACAGAAGACCCTGGCGATGATCAAAGTAAAGCGGGCGTTGCCGGCTGCAGTTAAAGCCACTGAAACCTAATTGGTGAATGCAGCTGTGTTGAAGTTATAGATGCGCACCGACGACCCGCCATCCAGCTAGAACTCAGCTGTATTCCAACAGATAAAATGAAGCCTTGGGTTGCCCGTGTTTTAAGCCAGGTGCCCGGTGCAGAATCCATTGCTTGCAAAGGGTTTAAGTTTTTCAGGGTTGCAACAGGTATAATGGAAATTAACAGGCATGCCTAATCCAAGGCACCAATGCAACATTCTTGTTGTTATTAGTTTTGTTGTAAGTTGTTGTTATAAAGAAATATACGAAAAACAAATATGAAAAATGAACGAATTTGCTTATTTTTACAATGACAGACCGGTTGGGAGTTTAAGCATGATGAGTGTTGTTTAAACAACAGGGTGACAAAATGTCGCACTTGCGGTAGTTTTTGACTTTATCCGCATTATCTCCAGTGGACGCAAATGTCGGAAAAAGAACCAACAATTCGTGTGCTGTGTAAGTACGTTTGACTCACGTACCACTTGCTCTATCCCTGTTTGCCCCGAGACTAGCGTACCACTTGAGTGTCAAAGGCGTGCACTGTGATTAAATTTACACTAGGGTGGTACGTGAGTCTTATGATAACTCGTGTTTAAATCGTAGTAAAGGAATCTGGTATAAGCACTTACGCGTAGACTCACGTTCCACTTCAGTGGTACGCTAATCAACGTGCAACGTAGCAACGCGGTACATACCCCCGAGTCTACAGTATATATATAATATATATATAATAGAGTTTTGAAAATAATTTAAAAGAACAACCAAATACCAAAATGGAAACCCCGACCATGAACCCTTTTAAATAAACCAAGCCGGCTGGACAAAAACAACCGCACTAGCTGTAAAATATCTTGAAGAAACATTACCACTGGAGCTTGTAAGCTGCTCCCGTGTCTCTATACCAGCCGCATCTCGACTGGGTTGATCCGTCGGGAGTGGGTTTGGCTGTTATATCTCAGCACCGGGTTGCCCTCGTTCAGAACCAGGTGTGCAGGGTCACGCAGGTGGTCTCAGGCAGTCCTGTGGGCTAATATCAGCTCTATGGGCTCATCAGTGGCCATGCTTCGGCAATAGTCGGTAGTCACAACGCTGTAGCTGTCGGTCGCTTACAGGGGGGCTGTGAACGGTCTCAGAGGCTATGGCCTTCAGCCTCATGGTGCTCCTCATGGTGCTCCGCTTGACAAGAATACGAATTACTGTTAAATATATAGTTATGGTTTGTAGTGTTCAGAATACTAATTACGACGGTGAGATTGACCTCGCTGGCCCCGATCGGGTCACCGATACGAAATCTCTCTTTATCCTAGATGATCACAATGACTGGTGGCTCGCCTCATCTCAGGCCGTTTACACCAACAACACTGCTATCCCCATAACTCCAGCCTCAACCCTTACCAACGCCACCCACGCATTCGCCTGGGATGCCGAGAGCTGCTTATTAACAGCCTCCAGCTCTCTGAGCTCTAAGTTTACCTACGACGGTTGGAATCTGATTTATGAAGCTTCAACCTCTTCAACGATTTCAACCAATCTATATGTCTGGGGCCTTGATCTATCAGGTTCTCTCCAAGGTGCCGGAGGCGTAGGTGGCCTGCTTTCGCAGACCATAATTACGGCTTCTGGGGCTTCGAGTTACTTCCCGCTCGCAGATGCGAACGGGAACGCTGTAACTTATATTGATGAGGCCGGTAATGTCCAGGCTCACTATGTTTATGATGCCTTCGGCGGGACTGTCTCCTCCTCTGGGGATATGGATGATGATTTTGCCTTCCGCTTCAGCAGCAAGTACTTGGATGATGAGACCGGGTTCTACTACTACGGCTATCGATATTATGACTCTTCTGCAGGTCGTTGGTTAAGTCGGGATCCGATTGAGGAAGAGGCGGATTGTTGTTGTATGGTTTACTTAACAATAACAGCATAAATTATATAGATACTTTAGGGTTGGACGAATTTAAAAAATGGAAAGCAAAAGTCATTGTTTCTGCGATAGTATACCTTTTGAATTTTAATACCCCAGATGATACATTTCCCACAGAAAATACATTTCCGGGGCCAGATCCCGATCCTATCGAAATATATATTCCTCCGGCTGGAAGTGGAGTTACTAATGCTACTGTAGTTGCTTATGCGACCGCATCAGCAACTGCTCGCGAGTGTGCTGTTAATGGTGATGGGGCTGCAAAAGTGGCTTTAGCATCAGCTGGATTATTTGTCGCGGAAATGGTAAAATCCTTTTTTATTGTGGGTGGCCGAGTTGTAGGGGCTGCTACGGGAACAGCAGTTTTTATGGTTGCTCCTGTAAATACTGAACTAACAGAAGGTGGTAAATGTTGCCCACCAGAAGCATAATAAACTTGAGTGATTAAAGGATTTTTAAGTATGAATTATTTCAAGGACGCATTCATAAATTGTATATTATCTTGTCAACGATTAGGTGTTTACTGCTGGTTAACTCTTTTGAATACACTTGGTGAGTTTACGTTCTTTGTTTGCAGTTCTTTTTTTGAGTTCAAAACAGTAGGTCAGTTTAAAGTTTCCTTTCTTGACTTTGATAGTGACGAAGGGCTGCATAACTGGACAGATCAAATGGAATTTATTTATGATGAATTACATAAAGTTTCTGCAAATATGAATAATAGGCTGTCGCATGAATTAAAATTGAACAAGATTCGTAAGGTAATATTTGTTGCAGGCAAACCGCGGGCCAGTATTGAGGTTATAAGAACCTTGATGTTTTTTTTGCCTGTAAGTGACCTGCGACCGGATGTATGTGTTCGAAAAGTTTTGTATGATATAATTTGGATAGAACGCCATAGAAAGTTATACTATTTATCAAGAAAAAGTTGGTCACTCTGTGAAAGAGAGGCGGATAAATATGCACGGGCTATGACGGGGTCAGACAGGAATGGTAAGAAGTTAAGCCCTGATTTGCCTTCTTAGATGTTACTGACACCGCGTAGGGTCAAAAACGCGGGTACCGGGGTCGTAGCGCGGCATTGGACATTGGAAACAAATAGGACTTAGCCATACACTTTACGCGACAGGTGGAACTAATGATTTACCGCCCCTGGGTTGTCCCAGTGCTGCCGAGTTACCATAGAGTCAATACATTTTTCTGTAGGAGATGATGGAGATAACACACCGTATAGATCGAAAATGTGTCATGAATCTTGAGGGTACAGAAAACGGCATCGGGGTCGTAGCGCGATCGCGCCAAGCAAACAGATAGGACTTGGCCATACACGTTACGCGATAGGTGGAACCAATGATTTACCGCCCCTGGATTGCCCCAACCCTGCCGAGTTGCCACAGAGATCAAATCATTTTACTGTAGATGATTTTAACAATGACACTACCCATAAAACTAGGTTATACTATGCATCTTCGAGTTACTTCCCACTCGCAGATGCGAACGGGAACGCTGTAACTTATTTGGATGATGCCGGTAATGTCCAGGCCCACTATACTTATAATGCCTTCGGAGGGACTGTCTCCCCGTCCGGCGATATGGATGATGATTTCCGCTTCCGCTTCAGCAGCAAGTACTTAGATGATGAGACCGGGTTCTACTACTACGGCTATCGATATTACTGTCCTACGGTGGGTCGTTGGTTGAATAGAGACCCGATTGAGGAAGATGGTGGGGTGATGCTCTATGGAGTTGTGGGGAATGGTCCAGTTGATAAGTGGGATTATCTGGGTAGGGCTACCATGCCGTGGGGATGGTCCTGTTGTCCTGAAAGCGGTAAAATATTTTATCCCGATTCTCAATGCTGTGTGAAAGAGAAGGTTGTCACTTTTAAGGGGGATGGTGACGATATATTAACTTGGGAATGGGTCGAGTCCGAGGAAGAGGTCGTAAAAAACAAAGCACCAGTTGAAACCGGCGTTATAAAATATAAGTATCGTGCTGGCGGAGGACCAATGCATTGGTGGATTAAATGGCCTGGCGGCACTGTGGATGTCAATGGTGGTGCAGTAATAGACCCGCATTTAGAGGATAGAAAGGTGATAAAACCTGCGTCAATTCCCTCTAATAGCAGCAAAAACAACACAACTCCAGATCCAGTACGTCTTTCGCCTTGCGAGTATGACGTGGATAAATTCTCAAAGTGTATTTCGTCAAAAATCTCGTTAATGATAGGGAGTGATAATCCGTATGATGGGTTGTGCGATGGATTTGTTAATGGTTTGGTAGACGATTGCAAGAAAGAGAGCAAACGGCAATGAAAATACACTTTCAGGTTAATCGTTTTTTACTGGTCTCCTTGTTTGCTTTGTTTGGGTGTCGGCAGGATTCTCAAATACCTCTCAACGATGACTTGCGGCTAGTTCCTGGCGTGGGCGTTGTTGGATACTGCGAGGTCGATATGAGAGTAAAAGAGGTCAAAAGAAATTGCCTTGATGTTAGACTGATAAGTGGGCCTGACTGCAATAAAAAGTATATGTATGAAATTCCAGATTGGGGAATTTGGTTTACAGCCAGACGTGGTAAGCCAATTGGTGGCTTGACAATTGAAGTTGTCTCTAGCACAAAATCCATCCATCCCTTCCGGGGATCTGTTGACGGAGGGGTTTCGTTTTCAAGTGGAGCCGTTGGCAGAGAATCCGTTATCAAAGTTTTCGGTCCTCCCGTTTTGTTTGGAACTAATTCATTCGCCGTGTTTCCCGATCCCACAGATGCTGTCAGCATCTGTTTTCCTGAGTTGTCTCTAGAACGTCTTTACTATCCAGACAGGGGGATTGGTTTCATGCTGAAAACGAATATTATTGAAACAATCTATATTGCACCACCGAGATGAAACGGCCGTAGGGCGTAGGGTCAAAAAAGTCATCTGCAACTAAAAATGATAGAAAAGGCAATGGAATCAGGTAGTTTTGGAAAGAGAACCTGCAGAAATCGTTAGAAATCTCATCCGTGAGTGAGACGCGGAGTGGGATAGGGTGTACACTTTGAGGCTTGAGAATATCGCTCCCCTGCGTTGATACCAATCCTGCTGAGTACCCACAGAAACCAAAACATTTGCCTAATAGGAGATGATGGCGATAACACAACTCATAGACCTAGAATTCAGGATGTGCCTTGAAGGTACAGCGTTCCCGCTTGCAGATGCGAACGGAAACGTGACCGTCCTTCATGGTCCACATAAGTACGCCCATCGCTTGTCTACGAGATGGATGCCCCCGTTTGCCTGCGCTTCATGGTCCGCCTCGCCTCGCCTTGTCTCGGCGTAGTCGCGAAGCTTGAAGACAGACGCGGTGGACCTACCTCACTGCACAAGATTCTGGGGTCAAAGGAATGCAAAACATATTTCGGGTGACTTGTGCTTGCCTTGCAAGGTATGTTACAATTAATGCACGTTAAGAGGTTGTATTATGAGTGAAGCATTAAAAGAGCGCTATATAAATTTTTTCACGGATTTCGGCTTCAAGAGGTTGTTCGGCTCCGAACCTACAAAAGCTTGTTTGATTGATTTTCTAAACTCCCTTCTTGATGGCCTTGAGTCGCCAATAAAGGAATTGAGCTTCAGGAACACGGAGCATCTTGGAGCTTCGGAACTGGATCGCAAGGCGATATTCGACCTATATTGCGAGAGTGAATCTGGTGAAAAGTTCATAATTGAGTTACAGAAGGCTAAACAGAAGTACTTCAAAGACCGGAGTTTGTTTTATTCCACATTTCCGATACAGGAGCAGGCTGCCCGCGGGGAGTGGGATTTCCGTTTAAAAGCGGTTTACACCATCGGCATCCTTGACTTTGAATTTGATGATGATAAGGCCGATCCTGAGAAGTATTTATACAATGTCAAGCTTACTGATGTTGAGACACATAGGGTCTTTCATGACAAATTGAGCTTTATATATATCGAGATGCCAAAATTCAACAAGACGCTCGCTGAACTCTCCTCCCATCAGGACAAATGGCTCTATGCACTGAAGAACCTTACCCTGTTGAAAAATGTGCCGGATGGGTTCAGAGATGAAGTTTTCAGGAGCTTTTTTAAGGCCGCTGAGGTGGCTAAGCTGAAGCCTGTTGAGCGCAATGCTTACGAACAGAGCCTGAAATACTATCGTGACATGAAGAATGTCATAGATGCCGCAGTCGAGGAAGGGACGGAAGCATTACGCGAAGAGATGACATTGGCCCTTGAGGATGAGCGCCACCAGAAGGAGGATGAGCGTCGCCAGAAGGAGGATGAGCGTCGCCAGAAGGAGGATGAGCGTCGCCAGAAGGAAGAGGAGCGTCGCCAGAAGGAAGAGGCTTTTAAGCGGATTGCTGAGCTTGAAGCGCAACTGAAAAGACCTGACATAAACGCGAGCGATAACTGATTGTATAAATTCTCAATTATTCACTATCAATTCATTCGATCTTGACGGTAATATGCTAAACAACGCCACGCACTCATTCATGTGGGATGCCGAGAACCGCCTCCTGACCGTCTCCAACCTCACTACAGCGGTTATCTGCAGTTTTGTTTATGACCATCAGTCACGCCGTATCTTGAAAACAACCCTAACCCCTTCAGCTCCCTCCAGCTCCCTAACCCCTAAATTCATCTACGACGGTTGGAATCTGATTTATGAAGCTTCAACCTCTCCAATGATTTCAACGAATCTATATCTTTGGGGATTGGATCTCAGCGGCTCCCTCCAGGGTGCAGGAGGCGTAGGTGGCCTGCTTTCGCAGACCATAATTACGCCGACAACCGCTTCGAGTTACTTCCCGCTCGCAGATGCGAACGGAAACGCTGTAACTTATTTAGATGACGCCGGAAATGTCCAGGCTCACTATGTTTATAATGCCTTCGGAGGTACAGTCTCTCAGTCTGGGGATATGGACGATGATTTCGGCTTCCGCTTCAGCAGCAAGTACCTGGATGATGAAACCGGGCTGTATTATTACGGGTATCGTTATTATGATCCTTCTACAGGCCGCTGGATGAATAGGGATCCGATCGGGGAACGGGGCGGGTATAATCTGTATAGGTTCGTTGAGAATGACGGGGTGAATAAGTGGGATAAACTAGGGTTGCTTTGTCTTGTTCTTCCGTTGGAGTTGGATAAATGTCAAAAGTTAATAATCAATCATATAGCAATAATAACCGCTATTAAGAGTAAGTTTGCGGGAACCGTGTATAATGATGTTTTTCCGAATTATAACAACATGCCATTTCAGCATTGTGTTTGGAACTGCCGTATGATGAAGCGAAAGGGCTGGGAATATGCATGGAAAATGAGTGAATTAAAAGAGGAACTTGATAATGCTTATGCTGATTATGGTGTTGCAATGAAGAATGCTGGATGTTACGAGAACTTGAGTTGTGAAGAACAAGTAGGTATTTGTCATGCGGCACGGAGTGCGGATCAGCCATCTGATTATAAAGATAATATGTGGGGACGTCACTGCGGTAAGGAATGTGAAGATCTATCTTGTGAGGACTGTTGTCAAAAACATGTGCCAAGAAATGCTGCTGAAGGACCAGGAACAGGGCGTGACTGGGGGCCTAGATCTGATGATTTTCCGGAATGTAGCGATGATAACACTGTTCAGGAATGTGCTGGCCCGGGAGGACCATCACCTTTCCCTTCTTAAATCACTGTCTAGGCGGTATTTAATCAAGAGTGCCAAATTGTGGAAGTTAAAACCATATGAAATATCTAATATATTTGTTATTAATTCTCACTGCAGTTCCTTATATGTCACCATTATTGGCGGCTATTGCTGCATTTTGCTTTCTGGTAAATAAAGGTTATATTTCTGCTGTGATACTATTATTTGTCGCGGTAGCTTCGGTTTTCATTCAGTTAGCCGCAGAAACGATAAGTAATGAGTATCGTTATTGTATGGAATCCGATATCTTAATTTTGAACTTAATATTGGTAGTTGGCTTAATATTTGTCTGTTCTGTTCTGCACTGGTTTTTGCGAATTTTTATTTCTTGGTGGAAAAAAAGCAGAGTGAAAATCGCAAGTCGGTAAATTCAGCGTAACCGTTTAGCTGATTCAGTGTTACAGTTGGATGCTTGAGGATATTCGCCCCTGAGTGCTCCAACCCTGCCGAGTTACCTTAGAACCAAAATATTTACCTGTAGGAGATGATGGCGATAACACAAACCATAGACCTAGAATTCAGGATGTGCCTTGAGGGTACAGCGTTCCCGCTCGCAGATGCGAACGGGAACGCTGTAACTTATATTGATGAGGCCGGTAATGTCCAGGCTCACTATGTTTATGATGCCTTCGGCGGCACAGTCTCCCAGTCCGGAGAGATGGCTGATGATTTCCGCTTCAGGTTCAGCAGCAAGTACTTAGATGATGAAACCGAGCTGTATTATTATGGGTACCGCTATTATAATCCTGCTACAGGACGCTGGCTCTCCAGGGATCCGATTGGTGATCACGCGTTTATGAGGCAGCGCCATAGTCGTTTGAGCAATCAGGAGTGGACGTTGATCACGCAAATCGCTTCCTTTGATCGGCATGTTGATGAAGAGCAACGCAACACTATCTATGGGAGGGCCATTATTGAGAGCAGAGAAATCCTTGGAGATGGCTTAATGGCATTCATCGGCAATAGTGTCCCCAATAGAGTGGGTCTCTGTTGGGTCGGTCGTAAGAGATTCTGGCCTAGTTGCGTAAAGACTTGTTTCGGCATGAAATGTTGGTGGGATCCAAGGTCCATCTTTCTTGGCCTCAAGGACTGTGTCGACTGCGTGGAACAATGTTGGTTGGTGGTCCCTGTTGGAGCGGGAGGGAAGTGGACCGAGTGGGTTACCGTTAACACTCGTAAATGTACCGCATGTAAATAATATAGGAATTAACAATGTCTTTGTCTGTAATTCTATTCTTTCTTGCCGGAGTGATCGCATTTATTGCTTGCTTTATAGCGTTCCTAAAGACTTCTCGGCATGTTAATGTGGTCGTCCGGTTTCTGGCCAGCTCGTCATTCACATTAGCTCTAGGTGTGCGGGTGAGCATTGGCGGGGACTTCTTGGGTACATGGCTAACTTCCTCGGAATCTTTTGTAATGCTGCTGGCTCTTCTGGCTTGGTCGGCGGCTTTCTTTATTTCTTGTCCTGCATTCATTCGAACTGCGTCCCCCTTTGCCAAGTACACGTCACTTATTGGGTTTGGCTGTGCAACTTTCATATTAATTGGCACTACTTGGATTATTTTTTTGAATGCTTGTGTTAGCTGGTAATGACTTTACGCTGACAGTATCGTAAGGTCAAACTAAACCAGTACGAAACAACCCTCCGGCCACGCTCTAGTTGTATGAGTGCTCCCTGTAGCAGATGTAGCGGCTCAGGTGGCAGAGGCTGCTATGAAGGCAATATTACAGCGGCTGAATAACCGAGGGCTTAGAGGGGCTTTAGCGGGGTGGTTATGATGGCTTTATCTGACTAGTTGATTTGTGATAGTCTCTCTACATGAGAGTTGTTGAGAAACCTGAGTTGTTATTACAGCCGGGTGATGCGAACGGGAACGCTGTAACTTATGTGGATGACGCCGGAAACGTCCAGGCTACAAGAGGGAGGACTAAAGATGAATAAGAAAACAAAATTATTTTTTAGACTGTCTGTGTTCGTTAACCTTTATGTCATTTGTGTATTTGTTTTCCCGGGCTTAGGTTCGTTTGGTACCGGTAGAGTGGTGCAGTGCGGAGCGGAAAAACGTGCTAGCCTAGGATCTAGAAGTGATATACTTGGACTTAATAGGCATTATTTTTTTGCAATAAGGAACGCAAAAGGTGTAATTGAATATTCAATAAGAATTTATACATCTAAAGTCATTTTATGGCCCCCGCTAAGGGCGAATGAGGGGGCATTGATTTATGATTCCGAGCGTCATGAAGCTATCATAAATTTAGATGGCACCCCAATTAGAATTGCAGTGCCACAACCCGTAGGGTCAAAAAAGTCATCTGCAACTGGAAACGACAGAAAAGACAATGGAATCAGGTAGTTTTGGAAAGAGGATCTGCTGAAATCTTTAGAAATCTCATCCGCGAATAATTTGGACCAGAAAGCCAATGATTGCGGGAGTTAGGCAATGAAATTTCAGGATAAACTGTAACCGATCAAATTGATCACGTAAGTATCAAACAAATTATGGCTGCACGAAATAGCCTCCTTGCTTTACTGCCCCCTAGCACGTCCTTGGAGATGGTATATAAGACTTGGTAAGAATTGAAAAAACAAAAACGGAGAGATTATTAATGAATGCTAAAAGATTTATGTGGTCATGTTTTATGGCCTGTATTGTTATGGGTTGCGGTGAATCTAAAAAACAAAAACCACAAGACATTCTTATGAAATGGTCTAATGTATGTGAGGGTATGACAAATGAGGAAATCTCTAAACTATTAGGAACGTCAAAAAAAACTTTGTTTCAGGATGGCGAAACCGTTAATTTCTATTCTTCAGGACTAAGTGAGGCAGACTTTAGAGGAAAAGGGTTGTTGCCTAGTATGTTAATTGTTTTTATGACTAATAGTGTGGTAAAAGAAAAAAACATTATGTATCGATAACGAGTAGGTGTTACTGACTTTACTCTGACCGTATCGCACGACCTAATTAACCCGGTACGAAATTGCCCTCCGGCCATGACCTAGCTGCACCAGAGCCTACTGTAGCATCGGAGCGGCCCAGGTGGCAGAGGCTGCTATCAGGGCTGGGAAATTGCATCGGCTAAACAACCGAGGGCTTACACGGCTTTATAGCGGGTGGTTTTGATGGCTTTAACACCCTTATATACTCCAGCAATATTAATTGACAGAAAGCCTGATGTTCATGCAGAATACAGTCACTCAGAGGGTATAGAGGCAAGCCGTCACTATAAATACATCATGACCTCTATTAAGAGTTGTCTGTAGGATACGATGAGATATTTTGGCATAGCATTACTGATTGGCATCATATCGGGAGTGATACACAACATTATTCTCTTTTGGCATGTTGTGCCATACATGCAAAGTCGAGGACATGAACCCAGCGGCCCATTTCAATTCAACACGATCATTGCAGAATACTTCAAGATTGATGATCCCAAAGAAAAGAGAATCAAGGTTACCCTCAGACTATTGAAAATCCCTTTTCTGATTGCCTTCTTGATCGTGGCCTTCGGTATTTACACCATAGCAAAGATGAAAACAGGAAACTGACAGACAACAATAAATAGCTTTCAATGTGCCGCAGCGCACATAGAAAGCATGTGTTGGACTAAGCTGCTGTTGGATTCAGGCGGTTATGTGTTTTCCACTGAGAGGCGGAGGAGGTAACCTGGGCTCTCCGTAAAGCACTGGCAGACACCAAGCCAGATCTCTCATCTGACCCCATTCAGAAGTCCCAACTTACATTCACCCTGGTTTCCAAACTGCAGTTTGATTCGGCTCCACTGAATGAAGCCGTGTTGTTTTGGCGTAAACGAGTGTAGTAGCATTATAGTTATAGATAGGGGGAACTAAAAAAGAGGACTCGTGTACAAATATGGATAGCCGGCAAGCGAACGAACCCTGGACGCACCTGTAAAGGCGTTCCCAGAGCCGCTCGCCTGTTCATCTGCGGCCAGCTGTTAAACCGCAATTTTCCTGCCGCTGTTTTCATTGATAGAACTACCCGCTGCCGGTCGACAACGGCCCTTCGCCCACTTGCGTAGCGCTGTGATCTGATCGCCCATCAGCCGGGATAGAGGCACCGTTTCAGCAACCGCCGCCAGCATGTCGCCGGTAAGGGGTTCACGGCTCTCTGCAAAAGCGAGGTACATCGAATCCACAACGGCCTGCTCTATCTCAGCGCCAGTGTATCCTTCAGAGGCAATCGCCAGCCCCTCAGTACTGAACATGTCAGGCTTACGACCGTGCTTCAAAATCTGGATGTTCCAGATCATCTCACGCTCAGTGGCATCCGGAAGGTCGGTGAAGAACAACTCATCCCAACGACCCTTTCTTAATAATTCAGGTGGCAAGCTGCTCACATCATTGGCTGTCGCCACAACGAATACTAAAGCTGTTTTTTCCTGCATCCAGCTGATGAAGCTACCGAATACCCGAGAACCTGTACCTCCGTCAGCACTGCCAGAACTTTTACTCCCTGCGAAACCCTTCTCGATCTCGTCGATCCACAGCACGCATGGTGCTATCGACTCAGCTGTCTGGATCACCCGGCGCATATTGGATTCCGACTGACCTACCAGACTGCCGAAGAGCTTACCCGCATCCAGTTTAAGCAATGGCCGTCCGAAAACGGCGGCTGTCGCTTTCGCAGTCAAACTTTTGCCAGTACCTGGAATTCCGGCTATCAGCAGTCCCTTAGGAGCTGGTAGGCCGTACTTCCGGGCTTCGGGGCTGAATGCACTTTTGCGTTTCAGCAACCAATCCTTTAGCTGGTCCAGGCCACCGATGTCGTCCAGAGTGCCAGCGGTTTCAATGACCTCCAGCAGCCCGCTGTTCTTAACGGTGGCCGCTTTCTCCTTTGAGACGCACTCAGCCACAACCGCTTTATGTTGCACCACTGAGAGTGCAAAAGCGTTTTCAGCTTCAAAACATGTGAGTCCTGATGCTGCATCGAGAATAGCGTCCCGTTTAGCTCCCTTGTACTTCTTAAGCTTGGCAGAGTCACAGATACCATCGAGCACTGTTGCTAACCCGGTCTTATCCGGGAGCGCGAAGTTTATCAAGACAAACTCACGTTCCAGTTCTGGTGGCAGTGTGTTGCGACAGCCGAGTAGCACAATGCAGATTCCTTTTGCCTTGGCCTGTACCAGTGCATCCTTCAGGGCTCTGATAAGCACGGGGTTGCCCTCGTCCAGAAACAGGTGGAAGTCCCGAAGAAGCACCACCGTGTTCTCCGGTAGACCTGAGATAGCCATAATGGCCTCCATAGGATACTCTCCGCTGATGCTGCGCCCGTCGGCGGTATCAACCAGCCCAGTTGTTGCGGACCATGCACAGAGGGCGTGTGCGGTCTCAGTGGCTGCTGATTTGAGTTCAGATTCTGCTCTGGCCTCCTCGTGGCTGATAAGGCAGATGCCGGGATAGCCAGCTCTGATGTAGTTTGTTATTGCTGTTTTCATGTTTGTCTCCTTGGTTTTGGGTTGGTTAAAATTGTGATGGGTGTGTATGGTCATATAAAGGGGTTTGAGTTTTTTGCGCCAGTTGTCTTTGTTGACTTTTGACAATAGGTGCCGTATTATTTAATTTTAGATAAATCTGTATTTAACGGTAGTTGGTTCGAAGTCGTTGAGTCGTTTGAACACTTTTTAACAGGCAGGACATTATGAAAAAATGTTTGATGATGGCTTTATTTTGTTGTATCTCCAGTATAGTCCTAGCTAATTACAGCGGCGGGTCGGGAGCAGTGGCCGACCCGTATCAGATTGCGACCAAGGCAGATCTGCTGGTGTTATCTACCAATACAAGCGATTACGGCAAGCACTTCATCTTGACCGCTGATATTGATTTAGCGGGGGAGGTGTTTGATCGGGCGGTTATCGCCTGGGATACAAATGGATCCGATACTGAGTTTCAGGGAAGTGCGTTTGCCGGTGTTTTGGATGGCTGTGGTCATATCATATCAAACCTGACGATACGCGCAGGGAGCGGATTTGATTATCTGGGGCTTTTCGGATGTGTTTCCGGTTCAGATGCCTTGATAAAAAGAGTTGGCATGGAAAACATTTCTATCAATGGTTTATCAGGTTCTTATTGTGCCGGAGGTCTTTGTGCGTTTAATGATTTGAGTACGATTAGTCAGTGTTATGTGACGGGCTCCATAAGTAACATCGGTTATAGAGCGGGTGGTGTCTGTGGTTTTAATGTAGAAGGAACAATAAGTGATTGTTATTTACCAACCGGATCAGTCTCAGGTGATGGGTATGTAGGCGGAATTTGTGGGTATAACAGTTATGGTGAATTAACAAACTGCTATATGGCGGGGCAGATCTCATCTAGCTGGTTTCTTGTTGGAGGAATATGTGGCTATAACGATCGAGGGTGGGCGACTAATTGCTATTATTATTCTTGGTCTGGACCCAATACCGGTTTTGCTAAAGCTTTAACATTGATGGAACTAAACTCGTCTGTCAGCTTTGTAGGATTCGACTTTCAAGAAGATAGTACGGACGGCACCAATGAAATATGGGCTGTTTCTGCTGATCGAATGCCTGGATTGAGTTGGCAGAACGGACATGGTCCTTTACTGCCTGTGTTTGGGGCACCTGCGACGCATTTAGCTGGAGAAGGAACACCAGAGCAACCGTTCGAAATAAACACTCTTGGAGATTTCCATGAGTTTCGTACAAATGCAAACCTTAATTGTGGTTGTTATGTGCTTAATGCCGATATTGATTTAGGTGGTTTTACCTTTGGATCGTCGGTTATAAACCGGCAGTTTGGTGGATACTTTGATGGAAATGGCAAAACAATCCGGAATGCTTCTTTAGGCGTTGAAGGGGGGTATGTCGTTTGTGTCGGGCTATTTTCCGTTGTTTCCGCGGCAATCGAAAACCTGAAGGTCGAGAATATTGCAATAAATTATGTGTATCCAACCTCTGTGAGTTATGTTGGGGGGCTTTGTGGATATAATTATTATGGGCGGGTAAATTATTGCAGTGTTTCAGGTGAAATTAATGGGGATAGTTTTGTGGGAGGCGTATGTGGAATGATAGTGAATGGGAGTTCTGAATTCAGTTTGTTCAGTGGTAACGTTGAGGGTAATCAGGGTGTCGGTGGTTTTTGTGGATACAATTTCGGCAATATTTGTAATAGTTATGCTGTTGGGTCCGTTTCTGGAAATATGAATAATGGTGGTTTTTGCGGAGTAAATCAACAACATCTGATAGAAAACTGTTATTCCGCTTGCGAAGTTAACGGTGGCGGCGGAGGTTTTTGCGGTATTAATGACGAAGGTGTTATCGGTAACAGCTTTTGGGATGTGCAGTCATCGGAAAGAAGTACGAGTTCTGGAGGTATAGGAAAGACAACGGCAGATATGAAAAACAGGGACACCTTTATTGCTGCGGGGTGGGATTTTGCTGGAGAATCAATTAATGGGAGAGATGATTACTGGTATATGAATGGCTATCCGGATTTAACGTTTAATGCAAGTGATCCTTATGAAAATAACAATTATTTAGAAAGTGCTTATGCAGGATTGGATGAAGGAGTCCAGTTGTCTGCGATCAGTGGAATGGGAATTCAGTTTGATGACGACTGGTATCGAATTCAGGCAGTTGCCGCAGACTCTCTACGTTTTCAAATAGAGTGTGCGTTTAACCATAACCTTGGAGATATCAATATCGCATTATACAATGAGGATGGTGATTTTCTAGTAAGCTCACTCTCCTCGACTGATAATGAATATATAGATTATATTGTAGCTTCTCCAGGGTTTTATTATATAAAAGTTTTTAGTGAAAATAGCTGCAATCACTATGATTTGTGCTGGTTTGATTGGAAGCAGAATGTTCCGATAGTAAAAGTTGTGTTTCAGCCGGGTCTACATGGTTCAATTCCATTAGCAAACAGTAATGAAAATTATGTGGTGTTGGTGAATGTAGGAGATGACACACCGGATGCGCCTGCATTAGAACCTGAAGAAGGTCTGTTTTTTACAGGGTGGAAACCGGAACTGCCGGAAACAATAAACGGTGAGTTTGTAACTTCTGCTCAATATACCAATGTGTTGATCTCAATCAGTATATCGGGCGGATCTGCAGTTTACGAAAATGAATCCGTGAGTTACAAATGTACTGCTTTTTACAGTGATGGGAGCAGCGCTGATGTTACTGTTTCGACTGTCTGGGAACAGAATAATCCGATGTTGATTATTGATGAAGTAGGTGTCTTGATTGTTCCCCCTCTACAATTTCTCGAAAGTACATATATAACTGCGACATACAGTGAGCGCGGGGTAACGAAGACCACGCTCTTGTTGGTGCAATTAAGAACTCTTCCATTTGCTCCATACCCTTACTATGAAAGCTTTGAGACTGGATTTGGCTGCTTCGTATTGTCCGGGGATGGTGGGCACTGGAGTTTAAATAATGGCATGACACCTTCAGATTGGACGGGTCCATCTTCTGCAAGTACAGGGGAGTCTTATACATATACAGAGGCTGATGATGCAGAATATCCAAATGAAGAATTTGGGATGAAAGTGAGAGTGAATTTAAGCTCAGCTATAAATCCATTTATGAGATTTGATTATCATATGTATGGCGCAGGCGTGGGTTCATTGGCGGTGGATGTTTATGATGGAGTTTGGCATAGTGATATCTGGCATGTCAGCGGTGAACAGCAGTTCAGTGAGGAGGGTGTATGGATAAAGGGCATTGTTGATTTATCACCGTTTATCGGTTGTGAAAGCTTAACGATACGTATTCGTGGTGTAGTTGGAAATTCCAGCTTGAGTGATATCGCTGTCGATAATATCAGGATCTCTGATCTGTTTAGTGGTGGGAGTGGCTCAAATACGGATCCATATCTTTTGGATTGTGAACAGGATTTTTTTGATTTTGTGGAAAGTCCTGGTATTTACGACAGACATTATAGTCTGTTAACAGATATAAATTTGGCAGGCATGATATTTTCTAATGCTGTTATTGCACCGGATCTTCGGCCTTTAACCTATGGGTATTCCGGGGTGCAATTCACTGGTTCTTTTGATGGGAACGGATATGTGATCAGGAATCTAACGATTAACACTGCTGGCGCAGGTTCTGATTATCTTGGCCTGTTCGGATACATTAAGGGCACAAACAGTTGTGTGAGAAACATCAGGTTGAGTAATGCTTCAGTTATAGGTGGGACAGGTTCTGATTTTATCGGTATTCTTTGTGGTTTCTCAGAGTATGGAATAATCAGTACAGTTCAGGTCGACGGATCGGTTCGGGGGCGGGACTATGTTGGAGGGCTGGTCGGATATAATTCGGCTGATATAGAAAATTGTTGCTCAGAGGTCAGTATCACCGCTGAAAATAATATTGGCGGTTTGAGTGGATGGAATACGTATGGATATATTGCGGATTCCTGTGCACGGGGGTCGGTTACTGGCAGTTCGAATGTCGGTGGCTTTGTAGGGAGGGATAACCAGGGGGCATTCAGTAATTGTTATGCGGCTGCCACATTGGCAGGTATCACGTCAATGGGTGGTTTTTGTGGATACACCAATAGCGGAGTTTTTAATGCCTGTTTCTGGGATGAAGAGCTATCGGGAACGGTTGTCAGCGTAGGCGGAACAGGGAAAACAACAGAAGAGATGCAAGCGGAGACCACCTTCGCCGATGCTGGATGGGACTTTGCGAATACATGGTCTATGTTGGATTATCCGATGTTGCAGGTGTTTACAAATAAAACATATTTTTCACTTTCAGCCATTGAAATATCAGGACCTCTTCATGTTGACGAAGAAAATAATTATGCTTATACATGCATCGTTTCATACAGTGACGGCAGTACGGCAGATGTCTCTTTGGTAGTAGATTGGTCTGAAAATAGTGTATATGCTGATATCACACCTGATGGTATTCTCAGTGTTTTCAGTCTGGATTCCACTCAGAGTGTAGAGATTACCGCTGCCTATGAAGAAGGTGTTGTTTCGTTAACAAATACACTGGTTGTAACAATATATGATGTTACGAATCCATACAGCGGTGGTTCGGGTACTGAGGCTGATCCGTATCAGATCGCAAATATAGCTGACCTGTTTTATTTAAGATATCATAGTAATCATTACAGTAAGTATTTCATAATGACCTCTGATATTGACTTAGCAGGTGAGGTCTTTACGGATGCTGTTATTGCCCGCGATACAGACAAAGTAAGCAGCGGATTTCAAGGGACGAAATTTACCGGCAGGTTTGATGGGAATGGTTTTGCAATATCCAATCTGATGATTTCAGCAACGGACAATTCTGGTTCATATTTGGGGCTCTTCGGTTATTTACAGGGCCAGAATTATATTGGAGTAATGGCCATAAAAAATCTTGAGTTAAAGAATGTGTCAATACATGGAGAACACTATATTGGTTCATTTTTTGGTTATGGTGACGGCATATCTGTAACTAATTGTAGTGCTAGTGGAGTTATGTCAGGCAAAGATAATGTTGGGGGTTTTTTTGGCTACGGTAATTTTAGCCATGTTTATTCAAGCTCAACAGATTGTAGTGTAACCGGACGGACTAATGTTGGCGGTGTATGTGGCTGGCTCAATACGTACTCTTCACTCGATAGTTGCGGGGCAAAAGGAATGGTTATTGGCATTGAGACGGTGGGAGGTCTTTGCGGGGAAGTTTCATATTCGAATGTTAATGACAGTTTTGCTGAAGGAGATGTGGAAGGGGACAGCAAAGTCGGTGGGTTTTGTGGATTTGCGGCATGCAGTGTTGATATTGAAGGGTGTTATGCGTCAGGCGGCGTTTCTGGAAATACTTATGTCGGCGGTTTTTTGGGAGATGGGTATTATGCGGATGTCTACAACTGTTATTCAACGGGTAATGTTGTTGGTTCGTCGTATGTCGGTGGTTTTGCAGGGACGTTTACTTGGAGTCATGCAGGGGAGTGTTATTCAACAGGATTCGCAGATGGAACAGATCAATATATCGGCGGATTTTACGGGTATTACAATAGTTCGACAACAAGAAACTGCTTTTTTTATATGTGGGCAGGTCTTAAAAGTTATGGTGCAATGCCTCTTTCTTTCGAAGCATTGGTTGACCGTAATAAGTTTGTCGGGTTCAACTTTGATTCCATCTGGGATATTTCTGTAGGTAATATGCCGAAATTGCAATGGCAGATAAGTGACGGGCCTACTCCGCCTGCATACAGAGGAGTTGCCACAGCCCTTCGGGGTACAGGGGAGGAGAACGATCCGTTTGTTATTGCGGACCAGACGGATTTTAATGAATTCTGTAATAATGAGCAGTTGAACCGTGGTTATTATAAGCTTGTAACAGATCTTGATTTATCTGGTATTGTGTACAGTAAACCTCCTGTTTTCAGGGACTTCGGTGGTTTTTTTGATGGAGGAGGGTGTGCTATTCGGGGACTTTGCATTGAAGCATTGTGGCCAGGTCTCTCTCATGTAGGGTTGTTTCATCGATTGCTAGGTCCTGTTGTTAACTTACGGCTGGAAGGTGTTAACGTTGATGGCGCGACAGTAGAATTTGTGGGAGGTCTTTGTGGAGAGTTACTGAATGCAAAGATTGAAGACTGTATGGTTACTGGTATTGTTATGGCTCAGGTAGCAATAACGGGGGGCATTGCAGGTAGTGTTGGTGATGGTTGTCAACTGGTTCACTGTGATTTTTCCGGTGATGTAACAGGAGGCGATTATGTTGGAGGTCTGACAGGATTAATCGGTGATAATTGTACAGTTGACGGTTGTAGGATAACTGGCGGTGTCGATGGCGAAACGTACGTTGGAGGTCTGACAGGATTAATCGGTGATAATAGTAGAGTTAATTGTTGTGAGGCGGTCGGTTCGGTTGTTGGTGAAAGCTACGTTGGTGGTTTTTGTGGTTATTTAGGAAAAGATAGCGCAGTAATAAATTGTCGTGCTTCTTGTAATGTCCAGGGGAGTATGTATGTTGGCGGATTTTCCGGATATGTTAACAGACGTACAGATGTGTCATATTCCTATGTTGCCGGAAATATTTCCGGTGACGATTATGTTGGTGGATTTGTTGGCAAATCCTATTCCATTAGTTCTTGGGCACCCGTATATGTAGCATGTTTCTGGGATACAGAATTATCTGAATTAGATGATAGTGCAGGTGGAACTGGTAAGACAACCGCAGAGATGCAGACACAGTCAACCTTCACCGATGCTGGATGGGACTTTACTGGTGAGACGGCGAATGGCACCGATGATATCTGGTATATGAACGGTTATCCAGCTTTGTCCGGTTTTATCGCGCCGACCCCGGATTTTCTGGTCATAACCGGACCATCCACGGTCGATGAACAAAGATCGACGGCGTATACCTGTATTGCTTACTACAACGATGAGGGTTCAGTGGATATAACCGCACTTGCAACATGGAGTGTTGACAATGCGCATGTCTCAATCACTGGTGGTGTCTTGACCGCATATTCTATTGTCTCCAATGAAAGTGTAACCGTTACTGCATCATATAAAGGCAGAATTGGATCTAATGTTGTGACGGTGGTTAACAGTATGCAACCAATGCTTTATTCAGGGAGCTTTGAAAACGGTTTCGGAATCTGGCAGTTATCTTCAATCAGCGAGATTCCGTGGTCGCAGAACATAGGTCCAACGCCAACGGTAAATACCGGTCCCGCTGATGCATCGGATGGCAGTATGTATATTTACACTGAGTCATCTGGTAATTACTCCAAAACTGC
>Ga0307990_1000432_pt1 | contig 37726 bp, 39 predicted proteins | sample EllFjometagen129_FD_203168 | JGI IMG/M metagenome (GOLD analysis project Ga0307990, IMG submission 203168) | Marine microbial communities from Ellis Fjord, Antarctic Ocean - #129 | ecosystem: Environmental > Aquatic > Marine > Unclassified | place: Southern Ocean | collected 2014-10-08
TTCCACACCGGAAGTACTCTCTTCCCAGCCTTGACAGACGTCCGCCAGAAAATCAACACCATGGGGAGTGTTTTCATTGGCTGGTTGATTTCCACGGCTACCATAATATCCAATTGCCGAAGCCTGAATGAGTACCTCGGGTTTGTGGGTGGATTTCTGGATTGCTTTTAGGATGATCTTGCCAGACTGGATCCTACTGGACCTGATGAGCGATTTTCTTTGATTGGTCCAACGCATTGATAGCGGGCTGGATCCGGCAATGCTGGCGCCAGCCAGATTGATAACTATATCCATGGATTCAATTTCCTGACTGATCCTATCTATGTCCCAGGGAATTGCGTTCAGACCAGAATTGATTCTGTCTGGAGTCCGGCTGATCAAAGTAATTTGATCGTTATTTTGTATAAAGGAATGGGTCAAGGCGCTTCCGATTAAACCTGTTCCTCCTGCTATTAATATTTTCATGGTTATACAACTGCTTTCTTTATGAGAAATCTCTGATGATAGGTATTATAGCTTGAGCATCGTTACCGAGAATTTCTTCAAATGTCTCTGCGAAGATTGATAAGTATATTAGGAAAGCGGCTTCAGAAAAATTCCGATTGGCTAATAAGTTGGATGCCCATTCCAAATTTGGGCTTAAGTGATTGATGCTCCCAAATCTGAGTGACGCTGTGATATCAGCTGTAAGATCCCTGTTTGCACGGATGATATCTTCAGGATTGAATTCCAGATTTTTGGTCTCCATCTTATCAAGAACTAATTTGTTTAATTGCAGCTCTGCTTCCTGTATTTTTTTTATCAAGTCCTCGTGAGAATTAACTAGATGATCAACTGGTGAAACAGGCACTGGATTGTTGAGGAATTGTTCAACTTTATTCACAGCTTTTGCGAGGTCAATTCCCAGATATAGGCCCGGGATTTGTTCGTTAAGTCCTTGGGATTTGCTGAAAATCCAGCCGCTGAAAGCCACAGTAGTTCCATTTTTAGCTAATAATTGAGTTGCTTCTAATAAGGCAGCGCTGGTAACTAATCTGGAGGCACTCATAATGGTGAGCTCAATACTAGAATCTTTAATCGTGATTAACAGATCTCGTAGGGGTACATTTCCGCCTAGGTAGATAATTGGCCAACCCCGGTTTTTCAACAGGAGCGCCATCATCAATAATCCAATTGTATGATGTTCGCCGGGTGGGTTACCGAGCAATATACTTTGTTTGTGGAACGGGTTTGGGGCTGAAGAGATCAGGGCTTGCAATTTTCTAACAGCAATTTCAGAGGTGAAATGTTCCTGCTGGACAGAAATCTCTCCTTTGCTCCATAATTCTCCAATTTCTCTTAAACCTTGCATAATAAGTTCAGCACAGACGGTATGTACTGGGTATTGGGCAAAAGCTTGTGAGAGAATCTGGTCTGCGTTTGTTTCATCAAATTCTAAACAAAACTTTAACCACTGGTCTTGAAGATCTTCCAGGTTATCATTTGTACCTAATTTCAACGGAATGATAGCTGGTGGATTGGATTCCAATCCATTTGTTAGGGGATCTATTCCTTTGTCATTAAGTTCGGACCAGTAGGCAACAGCCTGGCTAATTCGCATACCTTCTTTCTGACGATCCACAAGCCAGTGTATGGTTTGCAAATCAAATTCGGAATACAAACGTTGGCCACCTTTGCTTCGAGCTGGTTGTGGGAGCTGGTACCGACGCTCCCAGGCTCTAATTGTGTCAGCCTTTAGTCCAGTTTCCTTAATAATCAGGTTAAGGTTGAAAAGGGGTTTTTTTGAATAAATCATAGTCTCCAAAGAGAAATTATTTTTCACAGTTTAACCCATTATTCACATATTGTCAAGAAATAAACTAATAAACCTTGACAAAACCATGACAATGGTGTAAATTGGGGATGACTGGCAAGTTACATTTATTGGAATATTTGTTTTATCGGGATAAGGAATGTGAAATGAAAAAAATTAAAGGTTATCAATGGGCTACTGTGTTGGCTACTCTGGTAACAATCACCGTCAATGCTATGGCGAATATCCTGCCATTGAATGGTTTGGAAACTGGAGAGATCTCGGACCGGTTTGATATTTTCTTTGTCCCGGCTGGATATGTGTTTTCGATCTGGGGTTTGATCTATCTGGCTCTAATAATCTATACCATCTACCAGGTTTTACCTGGTCAGGCAGAGAATCCGACCCTTAAGAAGATCGCTCCTTTGTATTGGATCGGAAGTCTTGCAAATTCTGTCTGGATATTCCTGTGGCATTATGAGGTGTTTTCTTTGACTGTGATTGCCATGGTCGCTATCCTTGTCACTTTGATATCGATCGGCCGGATTCTCGTTGAAACCAGTGGTCTCGAAAAATGGCTGGTTAGACTGCCTTTCAGCATCTACCTCGGTTGGATCAGTGTGGCAACCATCGCAAACGTTTCCCAGAACCTGTATCTGTTTGAATGGAATGGATGGGGTCTAGATCCTCTGGTCTGGGCAGTGCTCCTCTTGGCGGTGGCCAGTTTACTGGGAATATTAAAATCCCTCATGGAAAATGACAACCCTTATTCATTCGTTCTGATCTGGGCATTTATTGGTATTACGGTGAGTCAAGCTGGATCATCGCTGGTCGTAACCGCGGCCTGGTCTGGTGTTATTATTCTTATATTGGCGATAATTGGCAGTATCTTCAAATACAGGAAAATTTATTAGGAGATATTAATGGTAATTCGTATTGTTACAGATTCCACCTGTGATCTTCCTGAATCGATAATAGATGATCTGGGTATTGTAGTAATTCCGTTGTATATCAATATTGGTGACCAGGGATTTCTTGATGGTATAGATATATCCCGGCAGGAGTTCTACTCCAAGCTGGCTGATTATCCTTCCCATCCCACAACGGGTACACCCGGAACAGACGTTTTTACCCAGGCATTTGACGCATTGGTAGCTCAGGGGGCGGAAGAGATCATTTCCATTCATATATCAGAAAAATTAAGCGCGACTATTAATGTGGCGAGGATGGCAGCGGAGGAATATCAGAAAGTTAAGGTGACTGTCAGAGATTCTGGCCAATTGTCAATAGGGACGGGATTCCAGGTTGAAATGGCGGCCAGAATGGCTAATGATGGAAAATCATCAACTGAGATTCTATCAGCGCTGGACAGCCTGCGCTCTAGGACTTTTGTAACCGCTGGTTTAGATACACTGGAATTCTTGCGACGCAGTGGCCGTATGAACAGGTTCATGACTGGTATCGGCAGCTTAATCCAGCTTAAACCGATCTTGACCATGAAGGATGGACTGCCAGGATCTGATCGTGTTAGAACCTCAATACGGGCTGAAAAACGTCTGGTTGCGTTGCTTGAGAAGAATTTACCAATAGAGAGATTCGCGTTACTTCATACCAATGCTCATAGAAAAGCAGAAGAATTTAAAAAGAAAATTGAAAGGCATCTGCCAGAGGGAGAGATTTTCTCAATGGATATAACACCAGTGATAGGAGCCCATCTGGGTCCAGGTGTGGTGGGTTATGCAGTTGTTACAAAGATCTAATTCAACAATAATCACGGATTATAGAAAATTGAAAAGGAATTGATATGAGCAAAGAGAACATTAGATATTACATCGGGATATTAATAATTATCCTTCTGGGGTTAGGTGTAGCTTTGGCCGGGAGTCAGGGTGGTTATCAGCTAGGTGGATTGCCAATTTACGGACTGGTTATTGGATTAGCATTTGTAATCCAATGGGTTGTTTTTGTCCACGCCTTTTGGAATAAGACAGAGAAATATTTTGATCTAACAGGAAGTGTCACGTATATCACGGTCATATTACTTGCAGTTATCCTGTCTCCGAAAAAAGATCTCAGATCTTGGATGGTGGTGGGGATGGTTTCTGTCTGGGCACTGCGCTTGGGAACGTTCCTGTTCCAGCGAATTAAAAAAGCGGGAGAAGACAGGCGTTTCCGTGATATCAAAAAATCTTTCCCACGATTCCTACAAACCTGGACTTTGCAAGGACTTTGGGTAACCTTTTCTTTAGCCGCAGCGCTGGTAGTTGTTACTTCGCAGAAACGGGTGCCTGTTGATATCTTCGCAGTGGTTGGTCTTCTCGTCTGGTTATTCGGATTTGGGATAGAAGCTATTGCGGATAGGCAAAAAAGCATCTTTCGTAAGGATCCGACCAATGAGGGCAAGTTTATTAAGAATGGTTTATGGTCCTGGTCCCGACACCCGAATTACTTTGGCGAAATAGTACTCTGGATCGGCGTCATGATCATTGCCTTGCCTGTTCTAGAAGGATGGCAGTGGGTGGCATTGATATCTCCCATATTCATTACCATCTTATTGACCCGTGTGAGCGGTGTGCCAATGCTTGAGAAAAGAGCTGATGAAAAATGGGGTGGACAGGATGAATATGAAGCTTATAAATCAAGGACATCGGTTCTGATACCGCTGCCTCCCAAAGGAGATCAATAATGTTTCTGCAAATATTAAAGATTATTGGAGGGATAGCCACAATTATTACCGGAGTTGTATCGCTCTTCTGGCCTCTCAAGGTACCAGGTTTTACAGGATTGGAGCCAAATGGTGGAAGAGGCATTACTGAAATCAGAACTATTTTAGGGGCACTTTTTGTAGGTCTAGGAGCGGCGGTTCTCTTTTATCGCAGCCCTGAAGCTTATATGATCTTGGGAATCACTTACTTGGCTATGGCATTGGTGCGCGGGATATCGATATTTGTAGATCGTTCTGCCATCTCATCGAATATCATTAGTTTTGCAGTAGAGCTTGTATTTGGTATCTTGTTAGTTTTATGAGGGAATAATTTTATGAAAATTGCAAAAATATTAGCTGTACTTGGTGTATTAGCAATGACTTCAGTATTGATATATGGTTTCACGGTAGGGAATTTTTCAGTTGATGGTGGGAAGATTATCCAGAACCCTTGGGGTATTGTGTCACTTGTTGATCTTTACACTGGTTTTTTCCTGTTTTCAGCCTGGATCATATTTAGAGAAGGATTGACCTTTCGATCGTTTATTTGGGTGATCTTGATGATGGTCCTGGGATTCTTTACCGCCAGTTTGTATGCCCTGATTGCGCTTTATCAGAGTGGTGGAGATTGGCAAAAATTCTGGATGGGAAAAAAAGCCAGTGGATAGGATCAAAGAGTTGCAGAATGAGCTGAAGACGATTTTCGCGGGCAGGGGAATAAAAATTCTAGATGTGATATTACCTTTGCTTATTTTTCTGGTTATCAGTCCATTATTCGGTTTGATCCTGGCGATATCCGCATCTATTGGAACTGCTGTAATTTTCTTTTTGATACGAATCATTCAAAAAGAAAATCTATATTATTCTCTGGGTGGTTTGGGAGCCGTTTTACTTGCAGCTGGATTTGCGTTATTGAGTGGGTCTGATGTTGGGTTTTTCATCCCCGGGTTGGTGTCTGGTGGATTGACGGTCATTCTTTGTTTTTTGAGCGTATTATTGAAGCGTCCCGTTGCGGCCTTTTCAAGCCACTTGACCCGGCGTTGGCCGCTCAGTTGGTATTGGCATTCTCGTATCCGTCCCGCTTACAGTGAAGTAACTCTTTTCTGGGGAATTGGCTTTGCCGCCAGGTTAGCACTGGAATTTGCCTTATTCAGGCAGGGTGCTGCTAACTCCCTGGGTTTGATCCGCACTCTTCTTGGTTGGCCATATACTATCCTGATCTTGATTCTCAGTTATTTGTATGGGGTGTGGAGATTGGGTGAATTGGCTGGACCGAGCGTAGAGGAATACCAATCCAACAAACCTGAACCCTGGATGGGGCAAAAACGAGGTTTTTAATCAGGTTTTAATTATCAAGTTCTAGACTGTCAAATAGGAAGAACTCCTTCTTGTACAGATTCTTTTTCTTTGGGAAAATCGGTCAATAGATAACTCCTTGTTGATTGGTTTGGTAAGATATATTTACTATGTACCCCATCGAGAATTTATGGAGGAAAGAGATGATCCGCAACCAGTGGTATGTTGTTTTGGAATCAAAACAGGTCAGAAAAAAACCTATGGGTGTAACTCGCATGGGTGAAAAACTGGTCTTTTGGAGAGATAAAGCCGGGAAGGTTAATTGCGCAGTTGATTGCTGCCCCCACCGGAGAATATCTTTAAGCCTTGGTGAGGTTTATAACGATCATCTCCAATGCCCATTTCATGGATTCGAATATGATAACAGCGGCCGCTGTGTTCACATACCCGCCAATGGTGTAGGTGGACGAATTCCCGGATCCTTGGTCTTGGAATCTTACCCAACGTTTGAGGATCAAGATTTTATCTGGATCTGGTGGGGTGATGAACCCCCGGAAGACTTGCAATCCCCTGATTTCTTTGATAATTTGGACGACACTTTTGTCTACAGTTCCGTCCAGGATCCCTGGAAGAGCCATTATTCCCGGGCGATAGAAAATCAGCTAGATGTGGTTCACCTACCTTTTATACATCATAATACTATTGGGCGTGGCGACAGGACCGTGATTGATGGTCCCCTGGTGATATGGGAGGGGGACGATAAATTGCTTGTTTATGTTTTCAATAGACTGGACGATGGAACCCCGCCTAAAAAGCCTAATCAACTTAGCCTGAATGAGGTCCGGAGTGTTCACCTGGAATTTATTATGCCGAATTTGTGGCAGAACTTCATAAGTGATGACGTCCGGGTAGTTATTGCCTTTACACCTGTTGATGAAGATAATTCGATCTTATATTTGCGTTTTTATCAGAAATTCCTTCGTTTACCAATCCTGGGAAAACTGATAACCTGGGTGGGCATGCCTTTCAACTTGATCGTCGCTCACCAGGATCGCCGGGTAGTGATTACTCATAAACCTCAGCCAAGCTCTTTTAAATCAGACGAAAAATTGATCCAGGGAGATCTACCGATCATCGAGTATCGGAAGAAAAGAGCAACATTAAAAGAATTAGATTAATTGAAAAGAGCAGACGTGAAATCTAAAAATGAAACTAAGATACTTGTTACTGGATCTACTGGTTATATCGGTGGGAGGCTGGTGCCTGCATTGATTAAATCCGGTTACAAAGTCCGGGTATTGGTGCGGGATCCGGATCGGCTGGAGGGTAGAGATTGGTTGGATAAAGTTGAGGTTGTTCGGGGAGATGTTCTTCTCACCGAAACTTTGCCCGAGGCTATGAACGGAATTACTGCGGCATATTATTTGATTCATAGCATGGCCAGTGGTGAAGATTTTCATGAGAGGGATCTGCTGGCTGCAAAGAATTTCAGCAAGGCTGCGAAAACGGCGAAAGTAAGGCAGATTGTTTACCTGGGGGGTTTGGGAGACTATCAAGCAGACTTATCTGAACATTTGAAATCCCGCCAAGAAACAGGGAAGGTGTTGGCTCAATCTGGGGTTCCAGTCACAGAGTTTCGTGCTGCCGTCATTGTAGGGTCTGGAAGCATATCTTTTGAAATGATCCGCTATCTGACTGAGAGAGTACCGTTGATGGTTTGTCCAAGATGGGTTTATACCAGGACGCAACCTATCGCGATCCAGGATGTCCTGGCATATCTAATAACAGCCTTAACGACACCAGATTCTTTCAATAAAGTGATCGAGATCGGGGGTCGAGATGTTGTGACGTATGGCGAGATGATGTTGGGATATGCTGGCGTCCGGGGACTAAAAAGGATCTTGATCCCTGTGCCTTTCCTCACTCCCAAGCTTTCTGCATATTGGGTGCACTGGGTTACCCCAGTATCAGCAGATATCGCTCATGCGCTTGTGGAGGGATTGCGAAATGAAGCGCTGGTTACGGATCATTCAGCAAACGGGATCTTTCCAGGAATAACACCAACAGATTATCATTCGGCTGTTCAAACGGCGCTTGATAAACTGGCGGCATCTGAAGTGGAGACTCGATGGACAGACTCATTAACATCCAGCCTGGGAGAACAAGCGCCAGTCCAATTAACGACCCTGGAGGGTTTGATTATGGAGGGTCGCCAGGCCAAGATCAGGGCTAGTATGGACCGGGTCTTTCAGGTATTATCTGGTCTTGGTGGAGAGAAAGGCTGGCTGTATTTCGACTGGGCCTGGCAAATTCGGGGTGTGATAGATCGCTTAATGGGTGGGGTTGGCCTACGTAGGGGAAGGAGAGACCCCGATGAGCTCAGGGTGGGAGACGCGCTAGATTTTTGGAGGGTAGAGGAAATTCAGGCGGGAGTAAAGCTTCGATTACGATCGGAGATGATCACGCCGGGAGAAGCCTGGCTGCAGTATGACCTGGAACAGATTGAGGACCAAAAGGTGTTATTGCGGCAAACTGCGTTTTTTGCGCCGAAGGGTTTACCTGGATTCCTGTATTGGTATGTTTTGTATCCGATTCATTCATTGGTATTCTCTGGTTTGATTCGGGGGATTAAGGACAAATCTGAAAATTAATATTCTGGAGGGACGAGTGCCTAAACTATCAGACTTTGAGGAATTCCTCGAAAATAGAAGAATACCAATCCGGCTGGCTTGTAAAACTGAGTCGGGGTGGCCGTTGGTACTATCACTTTGGTTTATTTATAGAGATGGATCGTTGTATTGTGCGACTCGCAAAAATGCCAGGATAGTAGACTATCTGTTGAAAAATTCTGACTGTGCTTTTGAAATTGCAGCGGATCAGCCGCCTTATTGTGGGATACGGGGTCAAGCCAGGGCCAGTATTGATCAGCAGCGAGGAGTAGAGATATTGGAACTGCTTCTGGACCGTTATTTAGGGAGTCGTAATAATTCACTGGCTGAAAAATTATTAGAAAAAAGTGTTGACGAGGTAGCAATCCGGCTGGATCCGGTAAATATATTTTCCTGGGACTTTTCTAAAAGAATGGAGGATGCTAGCCCCAAAATGGATTTATTAGATATCAGGGTCTGTCCCTGATCCCGCAGTTGCGATAAAGTGATAATTAATCAAATAGGTAAGCGGAGGAAAACCACATGCCGAAAGTCTCAATAAATAATATAGCTCCTGATTTTTCGCTGAAGGCGTATGATGGTACTGATGTAAAATTATCTGATTTCAATACTAAAAAAAATGTCCTTTTAGTGTTCAATCGGAGTTTCCTGTGACCGTTCTGCCAACGGCATATGGCGCAGTTGCGCGATGATTATGTTAAGTTTGAAGATTTGGATACCGCCATTGTAGTTGTTGGCCCCGAAGGAGCCGAGAATTTCCGGACCTATTGGGCTGAGAATGAACTGCCATTTATCGGTTTACCAGATCCTACGCATTCAGTATTGAAACTTTATGGACAGGAAGTGAAACTATTCAAACTGGGCCGTATGCCTGCCATGGTTATCATTGACAAATCTGGCTTGGCCAGGTTCGTCCATTACGGACATGCCATGTCAGATATTCCCTCTAATCAGGATGTATTAGAGACCCTTCGAGCCCTGAATTTAGGACAAAACGAATAATGAGTTCAATCTGGTGGATCCGGCGAGACCTGCGGTTGCAGGATAATCTTACGATGCAGAAAGCGCTTGAGTATCCTCCTGTTCTCCCGGTTTTTATCCTCGATCCTTTATTGGTGGAAAAGGCTTCAGATCGCAGAATGAATTTCCTCTACAGCAATCTAAAGAGCCTTCACGAGGACCTCGTAGCAAGAGGCAGCAAGCTAATTATAAGATCCGGAAAACCAGTAGAAATACTGGAATCCTTATTGCAGGAATCTGGAGCAGACAGGATATTCGCTGAAGAGGATTTCACGCCTTATGCCAGATTACGGAATGTATTGGTTGGCAGTTATCTCCCTTTAAAATTGGTTCAAGGCCAACTAGGTATCCACCCCCTTGGTGTACTTAAGGCAAACGATAAACCCTATCGGGTTTTTACGCCATTTAAAAGAAACTGGATGGCACTGGCACCCACGATTCGTTTGCACCCTGCCCCTGAACAAATCCCAACTATAGAGAATATTATCTCGGAGCAAATCCCCAGCGGGAGGGAAGAAACACAATTTCCTCCAGGTGAGGAATATGCGAAACAACGCCTGGAAAAATTTCTTAAGAAGAAAATGGATTTTTATCACTTGAATCGGGACAGAATGGACCTAGATGGAACCTCAGACTTATCACCTTATATAAGGTTTGGGATCTTGGGGTTAAGGACTGCTTTGTTCCATGGTTTGAAATTACTTAATAGTAATGAAGGGCGGCAGGACATACTTGGAATTGATACCTGGCTGGGCGAGTTGATCTGGCGAGAATTCCACATTAATATAATGTACCATTTTCCTGAATCTCGAACACAGAATTTTCGTTCCATGTATGACAAACTCAAGTGGAGGAATGATCCATTAGATTTTCAGGCCTGGAAGGAAGGCCGAACAGGATTCCCTATTGTGGATGCAGGCATGCGGCAGTTAATTCAGACAGGGTGGATGCATAATCGGGCTAGAATGATCACAGCCTCTTTTTTGGTCAAAGATTTATTAATTGATTGGCGGTGGGGTGAACAGTGGTTCCGGGATTGTTTGCTTGATGGTGATCTGGCTGTTAATATAGGGTCCTGGCAGTGGGTGGCAGGAACGGGAACAGATGCAGCACCATTTTTTAGGATATTTAACCCTGTTAGACAAAGTAAAAAATTCGATACGAATGGTAACTATATACGCAGGTGGGTGCCGGAACTGGCTCACCTGGATAACGACTTAATCCATGCTCCCAGAGGGAAAAAAGCGAAAAATATAAATTATCCAGAGCCAGTTGTAGATCACAAATTTGCACGGGAAAGAGCGATTATTGCTTTTCAGGTAGCCAAAGAAAAAAAACGTCTCTAAAATACCGGATCTTCTGTTAACACAAGAGTTATTCAAAGAGTTTGATAGGGCAACCGGTAAAGTGCGGGGATAAAGCATTCATGAACTGATAAAAGGGCGATCTATGGTTAAAGTCCATAAAGTTGAATTCGAAGGTTTGATGTGTAATTCAATTGAAAATAAGAACCTGAAGATTTGGGTTACCAGGGATGTCGGGCCGAGAATTTTGGGATTGTCTTTCCTCGGTGGAAGAAATTTATTGGCTGTCCTTCCTGAAGCAATAATCCCTGTGGATGGAGCAAATGATTTTTCTCTGCGGGGAGGGCACCGATTGTGGTACGCTCCCGAAAATCCCGAAACGACCTATATCGCCGACGATCAGCCGTTGGAGATTTCACCAATAGAGAATGGATTACAGTTGATACAGAATGTGGATCAGGCCACAGGGATCCAGAAATGCTGGCAGGTAGTTTTGGATGACGAAGATGCAGCGCTGACCATTAGTCATAGTTTGACCAATTTGGGCCAGGGAGGTTTTGAACTGGCGCCATGGGCTATTACTCAGCTTAGAAAAGGTGGGACTGCGATCCTCCCTCTTCAAACAGAACACGAAGAAGCTCATGGATTACAGCCTAATCGACAAATAGTCTTATGGCCTTACACTGAAATTAATTCTCCTTTTTTGCATTTGAAGAATAAGGTGTTATTTATAGAATCAAATTTGACAGAAGGAGCAATAAAGATAGGCGCGCCAAATCCCGGGGAGTGGTTGGCCTACGTGATCGATCAGATACTCTTTGTTAAAAAAGCTGTTTATAACAAAAACGCAACCTATCTGGATCGGGGTGCATCCAGTCAAATTTACTGCAATAAGGATTTTATTGAATTGGAAACATTGGGACCGGTTGTTAACTTAGCTCCTGGAGAATCTGCTGAACATCAAGAAACCTGGCAGATCTATCCTGAAGGAGAATGGCCAGGTGAAATTGAACAGCTATTTGATCTTTTACGAGATTAAGAGAGATAATAAGAATAAAAGTCCCGATCACCGATCGGGACTTTTATTTTAGATAGACTTTTCTGGGTGATGATACTTTATAGTCAGGCTACCTTTTGGTATTCCTATATCATTGCTAATCACTTCGCATTTCACTTTTAGCAGGAAAAATATATCTCGGCTGGAATCGCTCAGGGTTTCGTAATTGGCCTGGCCTTTTGCCAGCACCAGAGGAGAACTAAAATACAACTCCTGGAATTCTGGCGTACAGGAGGGCAGAAAAGTGCCAGGATAAGGTGTGCCGGATTCAATAATACTAGCACCCTTATCGATCCCTGCTTGCCTGGCATCTGCTATGAGGGCATCGTCTAAGGCAGGAGCACTTTTGACAGCATAGATTACTGGCACATTCAGGGATTCGATGAGTACCCTGTCAAACACAGATTCGCCGGCGTTATCGGCCAGAACTAAAAGAGAATCGCTAGTTGATAGCTTCTCACGGAAAATCTCAAAACTGTTTCCCCAGATCTTGTCGTTGAATAAGCGTGTAATTTCCTCATCAATGTCGTAGCTGTTGGGGTTGCCCGCATCAAGGATATTGCCTAATGCACTGATTCGTATGGCTGCATCAAGGGGATCAAACGCATCTTTTACCAGCTTTTTCAGGAGGGGATACAACTTGAGCGCTTCCTGAATGCTGGACTCCTTGTGGGCGATGAAAAGGTCATCCTGGCCAGTTTCCTGAAGGATTTTTTGGTAGATCAGCCCGGCAGTACGCGCTGGCGGTAGGTCCATGTCAGCCTTGCTCAAATCATCTCTGAATTTATTCAGGATCAACTGGTGTGACGAGTTATCTAAATCTGTTTTTCCCAGAGTTGATTCCATTAATTTTGTGAGGCATTGTATGCAAGGCTGGTATGTTTTCATCGGTAACTAATTATTCTTAACTTCTACTTTGACATCTCTCTGATGGATACTTTGTGATTGTCATGAAAGTGGTATGAACCGGATTTCTTTAACACCGCAGGAACAAATTCACTCTGGACATCAACGAGAGTTGATTTTTCATTGATGGTAATCCTTCCGATTCCATTTCCCGGGATATCCGCTCGAGAAGCGATACCGCCTACAATTTCTCCGGGACGGATACCGTGAATACGGCCCTTGTTGATGCTTAAGCGAACCATTCCTTTTTCATTGCCTGACGCAGTTCTCTGGAACTGGCCCTGCCGATTTGATTTTCCTCTGTATTGATTGCCTTTTTTTCCGCGACCTTTTTTATAGGACGATTCTCTAAATTCAACCGGGGTGATCTTTGCAATAGGTTGATCCGACATTCCCTTACGGGCCATCTTCAATGCTGCTGCAGCGATTTTTATTGGATCATGTCCTGAGGCAATCATATATTCAACAAGTTCTTGTTCTCGTTTGCAGCGATCTCTTTCCAACCAGGCTTCCATTTTTTCTAGAAGTTTAATATCCCGCCGCTCATGAAGATCTTTTTCGGTGGGAAGTTGGGCCACGGATATCTTAGATTTGGAATAACTTTCGATCTTGTAGAGATATCGTTTGTCTTTTGGAGTGATCAGTGTGATGGCTACACCATCTTTTCCGGCTCGCCCGGTCCGGCCGATGCGGTGCACATAAGCTTCAGGGTCTGTTGGAATGTCGTAATTTATTACGTGAGTGATGTCATCGATATCCAAGCCCCGGGCTGCCACATCGGTGGCGACCAAGACCTTAACACGGCCTGTCTTAAATCGACCTAACACACGGATGCGGGCATCCTGGGAGAGATCGCCATTTAGAGCTTCTGCGGCAAAACCGCGTTGAATGAGATCGTTGGCTACTTTCCCGGAACCAATCCGGGTTTTTGTGAACACCAGGGTCGCACCGATTTCTTCGGCTTCAAATAGGCGGGTGATCGCTGCCATTTTGTCTTTTTCTTTGACCAGGTAATAGCGCTGATCTACGGTGTCAACTGTGAGTGCTTTACGTTCTACCATGATCGTTTCAGGATCATGCATATATTTATCGGCTAAACGTCGAATTGACTGGGGAAGGGTAGCGGAGAAAAGAGTAGTCTGGCGAGTTGGAGGGGTTTCCTTAAGGATATTTTCAACATCATCCACAAAACCCATGCTGAGCATCTCATCTGCTTCGTCAAGAATGACAGTGTGAACCTGGCTGAGATCGAGCATGTTTTGCCTGATTAAATCCTGCAAACGACCAGGAGTACCAACGATGACATCAACGCCTTCTTTAAGCCTGCGCCGGGAGGTACCATAATGCTGTCCTCCATAGATGGGAAGCACGCTGACTTTCATGTGGCGGCCGTAATCTTTGATCGCTTCGGCTACCTGGATGGCCAATTCACGCGTAGGGGTGAGTACCAGGGTGCTGATAGCATGGCGGTTTTCGCTATTGACCAGGCTGTTTAATATTGGGAATGCAAAAGCTGCGGTTTTGCCAGATCCTGTTTGGGATTGGGCCAAAACATCTTTTCCTTCCACCATTAGAGGGATGACCCTCGTTTGTACTTCGGTAGGGGTTTTAAATCCAAGATCAGCTGCTGCCTGGATTAAGGTTGGGTGCAGGGTTAACTGCGAAAATTCAGTAGTCATCAAAATCTCCTATAGCGTTTTGATAACTCTTGAAGCTTCACAACCCATGTGAATTGAGTGTTTTCCTCACGGAAAATGATCTGGGTTCAACCAGCCGCTATCCCATTACCCCCTGCGGCAAGAAAAAAGCTCGTCCCGATTTTTGACGAGCCGCCATTTCGAATTTTCAAAACAAAAATATTATTCAATTGTAGTGGTCAAATCTATACCAAAGCGGGAGTATACCATTCTTAATTGAAGCTGTCCAGAGGACTGGGTTTCTGGATTCTGAATGCATGTCCATCTTTTCCGAAGGGAGAATGACATAGGCGGACAGGAAATGTGGGTGGCCTTGTCTGGTATTAATCTGTCATTGAGGACTGGGTCCCCTGCCGGGTTATGGCGGAAACTAAGATTATTATATTTAGAAACCTCCATCCATGAAATAACTATTAAGTGAATTATAATGTTTGGACAAATTGGCATTTATTCGGGCAGTACAGTAATTATTAGAGGGATTTCCGGGAAATGAGAGTAATGAATGAGAGATTCTTTATAAAGAGTGAGAAAAAAATATCCAGCCTAGCCTTACTGGTTGTATTGATATTGGTTGTAGGTTTCACGAGTACGACAGGTTTAAGTTATTACTTGACCAGGGAAAATGTGTTAAATACAGCCTTGACAGAAACCTTGCCGCTGGTGAGTGAAAAGATCTACACTGAGATAATGGAAGATTTAATTGATCCAATCAAAACATCTTCCCTGATGGCAAACGATTCCTTTCTAATAAACTGGGTCAGATCTGGCGAAAAAGATTTGCCAGCGATCACCGAATACCTGGGCTTGATCAAAAAGGAATACGGTTTTTCAAGCTCATTTATGGTTTCTGATTTAACTGATAATTATTATACGCCTGAGGGTATTTTGAAAAAGATATCTCCCCAGGACGACCATGATATCTGGTATTATACCTTTCGGGATTTAAACAAAAAAATGGATCTTGATGTAGATACCAATGAAGCGGATCAGGGAACTTTGACAGTCTTTATCAATCATCGTTTAGAAACACCGGAAGATGGTTTTCTGGGGGTGATCGGTGTGGGATTGGAAATAACAGACATCAGTAAAAAATTAGCTGGATACCAGGATCGTTTCAAACTTCAGGTCTATTTTGTTGATTCGACAGGGTTGATCCAAATTCATACCAACAGCGAACTGGTTGAAAAACAAAGAATAACCGACATCCCAGAGATTGAGGGTGCTTATGAGCGTCTCTTTTTAAAAAATGGGGAGGTTAATGCTATTGGGGTAACCAACCTGCTGGAAAGCAGGGCGGTCTCAGTCCGTTATTTTCCCGAATTTGATTGGTATCTGGTTGTTGAAAAAGACCAGAAGGAAAATTTACAACTAGTAGAGGATGTATTCTGGCAGACGATCCTGATCGGTTTCGGCGTATCGATACTGGTAGCCCTGCTCATCATTCAATTGATCAAAACCTTCTATAAACGCCTGGCCTATCAAGCATCTGTCGATTCGCTGACCGAGGTTCTGAATCGGAGAGCGATCACCGAAGCTGGTGAGAGAGAGATAAGAATTGCCCAGCGTTATAATTATTCCCGGGCAGTATTGATGATTGATATCGAAGATTTTAAAAGTGTAAACGACCAGTACGGCCACCTCATTGGTGATGATTTCATTAAGAATATCGCTGGAATACTTAAGGAATCTCTTAGGGAATCTGACCTGATCGGGCGTTGGGGAGGGGATGAATTTGTCATCGTGCTCCTGGATGCTGAGAAAGAAACCGCTCAACAGGTCGCAGACAGGATGAAACAGGAGGTCAGCTCTTACAGATTCGATACTGGACAGGACATAATTTCCCGTAATATTTACGTGGGATGGAGTCAGGTGAAGGACACCGAGGTAAGTTTTTCAGACCTGATCGCGGCAGCGGATGAATCCCTGGTTAGATCCAAAAACCAAAATAAACGTTGAACAGGATCTTCTCGGCGCAGTTTTTGGCCAGAGTAAAGAGAATAAAATAACCCCTCTGATGAGGGGTTATTTTATTGGTGCACCCGGAGGGACTCGAACCCCCAACCTGCTGATTCAATATTTCCCGGTAAAATGAAATCATATTGACATTTTCATTTCTGGAGGTAAATATTCTTCTATGTCAAATGCGACTGTTAGAGATAACGCAACCAGACATATCCACTTGCTAAAACCAGGGAAACAAATGTGGTGATGGCTCCGTATCGTAAAAAGTGTTTGAAGCTGATCGGGTGGCCGCTTTTTTCAGCCATACTAGCCACAATTACATTAGCTGCCGCACCAACCAAAGTTAAATTGCCTCCCAGGCATGCCCCTAATGCAAGAGACCACCATAAAGGCTCGATTTGCATTACCTGCCCCAAGCTTTTTACGATAGGGATCATAGTCGCTGTATAGGGAATATTATCGACAATACCTGATGCAAGAGCTGAAAACCAGATCAACAGCATGGATGTGAGGCGTAAATCACCTCCGGTTAAACGCAGGGCTGCATCAGCAACCATCTCGATCAGGCCTACTTCAACAATTGCTTCTACTGTGATGAATAAACCAAAGAAAAAGAACAGGGTTGTCCATTCAATTTCGCGAAGAGCGTGGTGAGGGTCAGTCTTGCTCCAGAGCATTAGGATGGTTGCACCGGTTAATGCGATAGTAGCAGGTTGCAGGTGCAATTCGCCATGGAATAAAAACCCCAAGATAACGCCGGTCATTATAATCAAAGATTTCCTGAGTAAAGCAGGATCTGTAATTAACGCCGAAGCATCCAGATCGGATAGAGCGGGCTCCGTTTCTTCATGAATAGCTAAATCTTTAATAAATAAGAATCTCGATATTCCGATAAACACTAATAATATGATTACAGAAATTGGTCCCAAATTACTCATAAAGGTAATGAAATCGATGTTGGCAGCACTTCCGATCAATATATTTGGAGGATCACCCACTAGGGTTGCCATACCGCCAATATTAGATGCCAAAATTTCAGCTATCAGGTAAGGTATAGGACTGACTCTGAGTGTAGCGGCAACAAATAAAGTTACCGGCGCGATCAAAACAACGATTGTGACATTATCCAAAAAGGCCGATGTAATCGCGGTGATGACGGATAATATTACCAGAACCCGGAACGGATCGCCTTTTCCCAGGCGTACTGCCTGAATAGCGATCCATTGGAACAAGCCCGTTTCTTTTAATACATTGGCTATGATCATCATTCCGGCGAGAAGAAAAATCACATTCCAGTCGATCGAATGGAACGCCGTATCTTGAGGTATCACGAACAGGATCATTGCTAGTCCGCCTAAAAGGGCGGATATTGTCCGGGGGATTTTTTCACTGACTATAAGGGCGTATGTCAAAAGAAAAATGCTGCCTGCTAACCAAATTAAATTCATTTCTGTACCTCTGGGCTATCAAGCTTATTTTTTTCATGGATGCAAATCGATAACAATTCCAACAAGTTGACATAACCAATAACCTTGTAGCACTCATCCACCAATGGCAATCCCGGTAGCTTATTGGAATGCATCCGTTTAAACGCATCTTTCACGGTTTCTCCTTGCTTTACCCAAACCGCTGGTAGCATAGCATCTTGGGCAGTGATAGTGCGAGTCTTGTCGGCAAAAGCCATCATTTTGTCAACATCTGTGGTCTCGCTAAGGAATTCTTCTGGCAATATATGGAAAAACAAATCATCAGCCAAGACACTTAGCTCCAATAAACCTATCAGGCGGCCATCTTCAGCGACTACTGAAGCGACATGAACATTCGGGTGATCCAACATAGCCTGGGCGACATCTTCCAAAGAGGTATCTGCCGTAACGATCGTTGGTTCTAGTTCCAGTAGGGCGTCTATATTTTCAATAGGAGTATTCCGAAGAGCAGACCACTCAGCTCTGAGAGCCGGCGGGGATATATCTTCTGATATCTTGGGGGCTGTTTTGTAAATTCCAATTGCCTGTGAAATCGGCAATACTAGAACCACACCACTGTCGGGTCGATCAAAGCCACCAACTATCCGTTCAGCTTCTGCAATCGCTTGAGCTAACATTTTTTCGTCTTCAAATACTGCCATCAGTGTGCGGGTTTGAACTTCCCGGGCTTCGAATAGATTGTTAATAGCACTCAATCCAACAGCATCTAGCCACTTGCGGCTAGCATGCCCTCCTGCGCTTTTTATTATTGTGGTACCGGGAACACCAATTTTACGCCAAATTTTTAATATCTCCGGCAATACGCTGATGTCATTTAAAATAATAAGAAGTAAGTTTGACATTTTTTCTCCTTCAATTTATTTGTTGCGAAGGTAATCCTAGAAAATGTAGACAGAGGAAGCAATATTTTAAGGATATTATTCACGAAATGTTTTTGATTGTGATTCACCAGGACGATAGAAATAAAGCGCCAAATACGATAAACCAATAACTGAAACAGATAGTCCTAGAGCTACTATGAGATGGATTGGTTGTTGCAAAATGCCACGCGGCCAAATTAGTAAAGCGGGGAATAGGAGTACAGTGATTCGCAGACCTAACAACCAGAATGGACCTTGTTGTTGGAAAGCAGGGTTTTCCCATTTGATACCACACCAGACGATTCCGATTCCCAGCAAAGTACCCCCAATTACTTCAATGAACAGGAAGGGAGAAACTGGTTCATGGCTTTGCCACCCCAACAGGAGGAATAAAGCAAAAATAAGACTAAACCCAGGCCAGGAATTTAGTGGGGCTGACAGAGTTTTTTCATAAGAACCAAGCTTGGAATATTGACGCAACCAAACAAACGCCATTATGCTGACCAATGCTGCCGTGATTGTTGAAACCCCCGCGAAATATGAAAACCAATATGCTATATACACTTGTCCGATACCGATCCACGAATGGAATTTTTGTGGAACTTTTCGGAGTAGGTAAAGCCCGAACAATGCTGTGATCAGTCCATTAAACGCTGCGCTGAAGACTCCACCAATATAAAAGTTGGGAGATTGGATAGCCCCATCAACTTCGGTCAGCAAAAAGATTAGAGTAAGCGTTCCGACCTGGCTCATGTAGCTTGCTCCCGACTCAGGCTCTCCGGCTCTCCAAATCATGCTGGCAACAATCATTCCAAAAAGCAATGCACCGGGCCATTTAAGATTACCAATAAGCAATAGGAAACTACTGGATAGGAGGGAGGTAAATCCCCAGAGGAAAAGGCTGGACCATCCTCGCCAGGTTGCGGTGGTTATTCTGCGAACGTTTTGCCATAAGAGCACAGGAATTACCAGTCCTAAAATTGTTTCCCATGGCAATTGGATTTCTCGGGGAGGGGGCAAGAATACCAAAATAATTCCCAGGAGGATCACCAGCAAAGCCCAGTGCTGACGGGGTGGTTTGGCATTTAAAAGGCTGCTCAGCAACAAGAGTATAAATAGAGTATGTTCAAATTCGATCATAAATCCATCCCCTTAGTTGATGAGGTTTTACATATTTTGACACACGGTACATTTTGCCTTATATTCAAAGAATGATTAAGATGTGGTTCGATTATATCTAGAAAATTGAATAAAGCTGTCAGGATGATGATTGAAACTATCTAAGAATAAGTTGTTCTTATATGTAAAATAAGGAGAATTGGGATTCAAAGGCGATAGAAGGAGAAAATTGTCTGGTCAAATATGCCACTCTAAAATAGATGGATTATTCAGTTGATTCAAATAACCCTGCGTTATAAGGGGGTATCGGTTAGATACCCCCTTTTTTTATGGCGCACCCGGAGGGACTCGAACCCCCAACCTGCTGATTCGAAGTCTTTCTGGGATATGAGTATACACTATATATGATGGTGCCAGTTATATATACTCCTGTAATTGGGGCAAATTTTTCCAATTGCTTCTATGGATTTCATACATTTTATCCTGTAAGCACACATATGCACATTAACTCAGAGCTAATCTAACCTGTGCGGACAATATACTTACATTATCCATGTTTCATATGGTTTGAGACCTGTATTCTTGTTGATTATCCAGTAATTCTTGAATGAATCTAGAGTGAAAAGTTGTAACATCAACTCCCCAGGTTTGTAACAATTTACCCTATTTTCACGCGTGGAATTGTATGGATACAGATCTTAAAATTTTGGATAAGTTGTGACATGAAAACACCATATTCTGTGACATCCACTAGTATATCTCCACATGTGGAGAAAACAATCTCAGGATTCTATTTATTAGTGAATTTGTACAGTGAACGTACCATCTTCTGTGTCAATTTTATTTTGTCCCACCAGTGGGAAAGTTAATGGTTATTGACCATTTCACCCAATCCGAATCCTACATCCTACAAACCTACAAGATAGGCTCTTAAGCAGGCTCTTATTTTATCTCTGTTTATTACAAATCAGCTTCCTGGCCTGAGTGACATCCATTCCCCCATATTCCCTACGCCAGCGATAATAAGTCTGTTCGCTGATTTCCAGTGTTTTGCAGGCTTGTCCTACTGTTTTTCCCTGGCTGAGATATATTTCAGCTTCCCGCAATTTGGTGATGATCTGCTCCGGTGTATACCGTATGTGTTTTGCCATCTTTTCTGCCTCCTGTATGTACTAATCCTTACACTACTTCTGGATCATTTTTTGGGGGGCAGGCTATGTAATGATATATTATTTTTGTCACAAATTCAACACAGTACACCGTACAGGAAATGTTAAATTTCGTCTCATTCCTCTGTTGTTACGCTTTCAATTGCTGGCTTCGAGAGATGCATCATTGATCGCACAAACACAGCACAAAGATTATTTATCCAACAACCCTGGACCACTAACAAAAAATCCCCCGGATAGGCTTTTGACCCATCCAGGGGATTCCACTACGTTACCTTATCATGCACTCTACCAGATCAAAATGCGCTGACAGATGCTGACCAGGGTTTTATCTTGGTCTGAGTCTAACATTAATTTATCTTCGGCCTAAACTCTTTCGTCTATCCTTATCACACCTAAGGACGCGGATTAATCCTCTTGATATAACTCTCCTGCTGTCCAGTCATAAGTACTGATGGCGGTACGCCATAGCCCACCGCTGACAGAGGAAAAGTACCCGTTGGCTTCATTATCAGAACCACCGCTGACAGAGGAATAGAGCCCGTTGGCTTCATTATCAGAACCACCGCTGATGGAGGAAAAATTACCGCTGGCTGTGTTGTGATAACCGCCAAGGACGGAAGTATAATATAAGCCGATTGTATTTCTGTACCCAGCCACAAATCCCCCGATGCCCGTATAGCTGTGCTCAGGTCCCACCACCAGGTTGTGCGAACCAGTACGAGTGGCGTTACTTCCCCCATCCTCGTTGTAACCCACGATCAGGTTGCCGAGACCATTGAGGCTCCCATCCGTGGCCCCGCTGCCGCTGACCACATGAACGTTCACGCCAGTAAAGATCACATCCTGCCCCGCATTCTCTGTGCTTACTGAAGCAAGTTTTTCCTCGAGCTCTAATATCCGGGCTTCATAATCAGCCAGCTGGGTGGTTACAGCTAATAGAAGGGCATCCATTTCTGCTTTGGTGTAATACAGATCAGGATCTACGCCAGGTTCGCCCTGGGGACCCTGGCAGTCCAGGGCATCCCAAAAACCATCTTCGTTGACGTCCTCTGCGAGATCATTAATGCCATCCCCATTCAAATCCCAGCAGTACGTGCCGTTTTCTCCGGGTTCTCCCTGCGGACCTTGAGCACCATCAGAGCCATCGACCCCGTCAGTACCATCATCACCTGGAATGCCTTGGGCTCCATCAGCTCCAGCAACCCCCGGTAGTCCATCGACACCATCAGCACCATCTGCACCATCAGCACCATCAGCCCCGGCTGGTCCGGTTGCTCCATCTGCCCCGGTAGGTCCAACAACTCCCTGGATGCCTTGATCGCCTTGCGCCCCCGGATCACCAGTGTCACCTTGCGGACCTTGAAGGCCAATATCTCCCTGTGGTCCTTGAGCACCATCAGAGCCATCGACCCCGTCAGTACCATCATCACCTGGAATACCTTGGGCTCCATCGGCTCCAGCAACCCCCGGTAGTCCATCGACACCATCAGCACCATCGGCGCCATTATCACCTGGAATACCTTGGGCACCATCTGCACCATCAGCCCCGGCTGGTCCGGTTGCTCCATCTGCCCCGGTAGGTCCAACAACTCCCTGGATGCCTTGATCACCTTGCGCCCCCGGATCACCAGTGTCACCTTGCGGACCTTGAAGGCCAATATCTCCCTGTGGTCCTTGAGCACCATCAGCTCCTGCGGGGCCCTGGTTACCTTGAATACCTTGAGGTCCGGTAGGTCCGGTATCCCCTTTTGGCCCCTTCTGATTCCAGGAGATTTGGGTTTCTTTATCTTTACAGGTGTCTCCCTCATCAATCATCTTGATGGTTCCGCTGGAATTATTGATACAGGCATAATAAGTAACAGGATCCTGCGCCATGGCCATAGTCACACCAACGGCCATCAGCAGAACAACTAACCCTGCGATCCAGAAATATTTTCCTTTCATGATGACTTCCTCCTTGTAAGATTAAGAATAAGTTTTATTAGAAATAATTCCCGCCTGTTCGTTAAAAAAATTCCTTCACCTCCTGGAAAGTTTGGATTAAACTGCAGGTCAAAAATTTGGGGCGTTAAATCTACCTAAAGCCATAATAGGTGATAAGGAAGGTAGCGATCTCAACTCCCTAAATGCAAAATATTAGATGAATATTTAAAGTTGGAAAGATTCGTTGTGAGCTAGAACAGTCGATGATTGATGCGGGAGGTCAGTGTGAGGCTATATTCTTGGCTCTTTGCACAATTTTGAACAATAGTAATCATTATTATATACAAAAACCTATATTTTGCACTATATTTATTACATTCATCATGTCGTATGATTTTTCCGGGATTTCAAGAAGCAATGCATACTGGCATTTTTATAGGAAAATAAGAAAGTAAAAGAAGAGGAGGGGGATAGTTATATGCACACTTATGCACATTAAAATAAAGAGGGTTATTCGATTGACTCAAATAACCCTAAGCCGTGGGGGGTATCTAATCGATACCCCCTTTATCTTTGGCGCACCCGGAGGGACTCGAACCCCCAACCTGCTGATTCGAAGTCAGACGCTCTATCCATTGAGCTACGGGTGCGTGGTTTAACTAATTATACCGCAGGGGTAATATTAGTCAAATTTGAGGCACAAAATATTCATTTTATTAAGAATGGAAGCAATATTTCTGGAGAGGGGTCTTCTGGCGGCTGATTTTCGGTGCAATTTTGGTGCAACCAGGTGCAATCACTCGGGTTTTTGGTGCAATTTCGGTGCAATTGCCCTTTGTGGTGCAATTAAATCAGACGCCTTTTTTGTGGTAATTTCAGATGGTAAAGCAACTAAAGTGGTGATCTCATCCATTACTGCAGCGGCTTTTTCCTGTGTGCCAGAAACCATATGGGCGTAGTAGTCTAAAGTGGTACTAGCTTTACTATGGCCCAGGCGTCGGGAAACTGTAAGCAGATCGATCCCGTTGGCCAGCATGTGGGTGGCCGCAGTGTGGCGCAGGTCATGGAAGCGCATATCCGGCAAACCAGCGATGGAAAGGATGGCCTTGAACGCCTTCTGGACCTGTCTGGGGCCGTAGGGAGCGCCGCTCTCCTGGATGAATACCTGGGTAGGCAAGTGTCGATGAGCTCTCAAGCGCTCTATAACCTGGTGATCAAGTATGGGAAGATGATCGGTAGACAGCTTCAACCTCATGACCTTAGAAGAACCGGCGCTCAGATCGCCTGGAAAGCTGGCGTGCCGATTGAGCAAATTAGTCTGGCTTTGGGACATGAAAGCATCGAGACCACTTCTCTGTATTTGGGTATAGAGAGGGATTGGGAAAAGCAGCCTGCAGATTTTATTCCATACTAAACATGACCACGTTCCAGCGATGCATAGAACTGACCCGTTCTATCCCATTGCTCAGTCATTTAATTACCGCCTTAACTAAAGCGCTGCTGAACAAAAGCCAAGTGCCAGTCCCAATAAAGCTAACAGGCGTACTGGTGTTCCAATTTCTCAGATCAGCAATCTACTGGGTCATGCCAGCATCGAAACCACACAGGAGTATCTCAATATTGAACTTGATCTAGAAATAACGGTCAGTGATTTTGTTCCGTTTTAGCTCAATACTGCAAAACGCCAATAGTCCTATCCGTTATTCAATAACGGTGTACCTAGTATCCCCGTTTCTTTTTATCTTTAAGAGTTATCCCACCTACTGGTGGTATAGGCTGTTTCGATGTTTCCGGATCTTTCGGTGTTACCGCACGGCGAGTAACTCCACCTTTCGGTTTTTTATGAGGTACTGGTTTAGGTTTTTTCGATTGAGTTGAAGATTTAGACATTGTCTGACTCCATTACTATCTAGGAATAAAAGACGTTATGATCAACAGGATCACAATAACGGCAAGAGAATAGGAGGCATGGAGGAGATGATCGCTTCTTTTCTTAATGACATTTAATATGCTAGCTATTGCATTCCTATAACCAATAATTAGTGACTGAGAAGCATTTTCAATTGTTTGGTTTTGGAGAATTTCTTCCATTTCTGTGTGGTCTAGAGGCGTGCTATACTCTTGCGGCCTAATTGCAAATATGGTTTTAATAATTAAGAAAATGTAGGTAAGGAAGATTAGAATAACTGCTATTATATAGTACCAATTTTGGGACGGTTGAGTGAGATCAAGTTTGAGAATGGTAAACAGACTTACAATAAGACTTGCGCTTCCAAGAATGGTTCCTGCTTTTGAATCTAAAGAATCCGCAGATTTGCTATGGATTTCATATAGCCTCCGCAATTCCTCAATAGCCATTTTCGTATTATCATTAATCGTCAAGATATCTCTCCATCTCTATAATCATCTTATCAAAATACTTATAGATTCTCAACCTTGTGATTTCATTTGTTTGCCTAACTCAAAGCCAGGCGTCCGCTGCTGCGGGGGTTGCGGTGTTCCTGTGTCTCCTTCTTAATTTGTGTCAAGATATAATAATCGGAATAATTGGTCGCTTTCTACACTTCGTAATTGAAGGACTTCCTCTGGTTGGTAATCCATATAGGACGATAATGATATCCAGATATCGATCTTAATATCACCCACAAAAGTCGTGTATTCTTTTGTTTTGGCATATGAACCACTCCGCCCAAAATATGGTGAAGTAAAGTAGTGTCTATCACCGATCTTTTCTAGCTTGTAATTCTCATAGTCACTTAAATTTTGGAAAGATTCTCTTTGTCCATAATATGTTTCTAACTCTGGATAATTACCTGAATTGCAAAATGTCTCCCCCCCTTCTAATTCAGTCGTTGCGCAATAATCTACATAGTGAGCTATTGAATCTTCTGAAAAGAAATAAATATCTGCAAAGTATGGTGCTGAAGGATAAGGTGGACTGATTGATTGCGATGGTTCATCTATTCGATCAAAACCATATGACAGGAATGATCCTCGTAGACGTAGCTCATCATTTTTTATCAAAGTATAATCCGCTGGGAAAAACACTTTAATTGGTATTTCAGGAATGAGAAGAGTGGCGGTCATGACCTTTGGTGTGGGCACGGGAAGAGATGTTTCAGTGCTGCTTGGAATCGGGGTAACCGTGGCGGTCCAAACGGGCGCAGGGGTTAGTGTTGGTGTGGGCTCTTGGGTCGCCTGGGCACAAGCGGCCAGTCCAATTAAAATCAACCCTACAAATAAAGCTCTTCTAAGTATCATTAGTGTCTCCGGGGATCTCGTCTCCTAGAAGGGAACAATAATTGACCTTGCCTTAGCCAATAATTTCTTATCTGTAGCTGTGTGCTCGGGTGGCTCTTGATTCACCATTTTCACACAAGTGTCGCGTTGTTCTCTGGCGTAACTTTCATACCCAGCGAGATATTCAATTACAGACTTCCAATCGCCATTTTTCTTTGCAATTTTGGCTCTAGCACTAGCGGTTTTTCTTATTTCATCCAACACGGCAGCTGAGGGTTTAGCTTTTTTTAGCAACTCTTCTACTTGGTCAAGCTTGCCCTCACTACGAAGTAAACGCACATTGGCAAGTTCTTCATGGCCTAATAATATCCTTGTTGATGAGGATATAAAATTTCTAGCTAAATCAGCTGATATCTCGTCATCGTATACACGACAAACTTTAGCCTCCACGCCTACAGTGTTTTGTAAATAATCTAACCAATCAATTTGATGAGGCGCAATCCGTTCACCCTTTCGTTTTACCTCAACAAATATAGGGGTTTCGTTTTTGACCATAAATAGATCAGGTAAACCGCTCCGGTTTAAATTAAAATCATCATATAGGCGATTCATTATTATTAATAATTGTCCTAGGGACAGAGTGCGTACAGCTAGATTGAGATCCTCTAAATCGAATTTCCGCGATTCCTCAATCATTCGACACGGGTCATTCCTGTGTTTCTTGTATGCAGAGGACAGCATTGATAAGATGCTTGATTTGCCATCAAATAATTCGCTATTTTTATAATATTCCTTATCTTTATTGAAAAAAAACTTACGTCTCTTCCAATAAAAATCCCGTGAAAAAAGATCATGTGGCATATCTTGCATCCGGTTTGGAAATGGGCCAAACCCAGAATCATAGACACCAGGTAACTTTGCGTAAATTACATCCCAATATAGATACGCAAACAATTGCCACCAATAATCATTCTCAGACCAAATTCCTAAAGTCCCCGATTTCTTATAATGCTGCAGGGCGAGCTGCTCAACAGTTCCTTGTTTTGATGTTTCTAATATATATTTTGCTTTACCTCTTTTTTTTGTATCAACTCTTTTGCCGCTAATGATGTCTTCTTTAGGTATAAATTCATTCTCGAATTTCGATGGCTTGTGGGTCATATCATTCTCCTGGGACCTCATCACACGTATACTTAACTTTCAAAGCCCCTACCAGCCCGACAAACAGAGATCTCTTAAGTATCATTAGCATCTCCGGGGATCTCGTCTCCTATAAGAATGTTCTCAAATTCAATTAAGCAGTTCTTGTCATCTCTTTGGACCTTTAAAAATCCCTTTTCCATAAATTCGTAGGCGGAATAATATGTATTAGTTCCGTCCGAATCTGTCATCGTATATGAGTTGCTGCTAATCAACATCCAGGTATTGTAATCCCACACAGGATGAAAACTTTCTTCTTCTGTATAGATAAATATATATTCCACCTCCTCTGAGATTGTTTTTTGACTTCCTTCAAAAAAACAGTTCTCTCCAAATATTTCTGCATTGGTCCTATATAAATGAGTTCCGCAGTTTGCCCTCTCTTCTGGAGTTAGCGCTGCGTTATCGCAACCATTGGGATCTGGATCTGCAGGCTCAAATATAGTACATGATCCAAGGAAAAGTACAAACATTAGCAACAGCAATAATGGCCGTTTGTTCATTATTTTCTTTATCCTTTTATCATCTAGCGGAGCCTAAGAGTTGCTTTCAATTTCCTCTGGCTCATCAAAGAATTTTGATTCGCTCATTGTATAACCTCCACTAAAGTACTGCTGTACAAAAACTCAAGATCAATCCCAATATAATCAGGATCGCAAAAAAACCAAGATAATTTTTAATGATTTTCAGGTAGCCAATTTCTGTTAACTGGTTTTCTAAAATCATTTCAAATATTTTCTCTTTTGTTGTAATGATCTTCTTATTCGTTTTGTTTTCTACATTTTTCCAAGCGTCTACCACTTCATTCTCAGTCATTTGATTACCACCTTAACTAAAGTGCTGCTGAACAAAATCCCAAGATCAATCCTAATATAGCCAAGAGAACAAAAAACCCAAGATAGTTCTTAATACTTTTTAGGTTCTTTTCAATAGCAGTGAGAGTTTCGTTTTGTTTTACCTGATTTCTTGTAACCACTGCAATTTGTTCATTTGTTGTCAGTTCTTTTTCCTCAGTCATTATTATCCTCCAGCTCTAAGGGTCGTTTAAGAATAATTAGTACGCCTGTGTGGGATCCTTATTCTCCTATTCTTGAAAATACACAATCCTTGCTATAGCTCTGGATATCTGCCATCCGGACGTTATCGGCTAAAACGAAAAAACCTTTATTGTCAGAATAGAAATGATTTAGCGTGCTGTCAGAAGTTCCGCTCAAATCACTGAATGTTGTAATCCAACAAGATGTACCTTCCACGTCAGAAATATAAGCCCACTGTCCAGGTTGCATTTCTTCCGGGACCAAATACTGTCCTGGTTTTGTAATCTCCTGCTGTACTGTCCAGGGGCCAATCTCCTTATTTACTTCGACTTCTACAATCTTCTCAACTTCCACGATCTTTTCAACTTCTACAATCTTTTCGACTTCTACTTCCACAGTTTCATAAATTGTTTCAGCTTCTGGACATTCAGGGCATACACTCTCTGGACAGTCGGTAGAACATCCAGCCAGCAGCAATAGAGCAAGCAGTACAACAATTCTTTTCATGGTAGTACTCCTTATCTAAAATAACCCCAAGTGATAGTGGTAACGATAAACACAATTCCTAATATTATCTGCTTATATCTATTATAGATCAACATTTGAACTAGCAAAAATGGCTGTTCTTGCGCTGTTTTTCATTGAATGAGTAATACTTACGTAAACGATAATTTGCTTAATAATTTTTGATTGTTGATTAGATTTGATCTAAACTGAGAATAAAAAAGAGCCCATTTTGATTTTCAAAAATAGGCTCTTTTTTTATGATCGAGACGCTAAACTAGATGATTTAGTGGAAAATTCCCGGTGAGGTTTTAGTGCAATTAGCACACCATTTAGCCTCCTCCCCTCTGTAAGAGGAGGGGGCTTTCATAATATATAGGAGATTAAATGAATTTCGTCCTTGATCCACACAAGAATTTGCCCATATGGACCTCGAGCCCTGGTTCCCAGGAGGAAAAAGAGAAAACAACCATATTTACATTACAGGAGAATGGATATACTAAAAATACTACACTTTGCAGACTCACACATTGACATGGCCAACTACGGCCGGCAGGATCCAGAAACCGGGCTGCCCCTCAGGGTGATGGACTTCCTGAAGTCGCTCGACCAGATCGTTGACACTGCGATCGCTGAGCCGGTGGACTGCGTCATACTCCTGACCCTGTTGTATTAAACTGACTTTGGAAGGATTTGACCAATCATGCTTTATAATTTATAAGGCTGTTAAGGATTTACCCTATGAGCAGAGCTAAAAAGACTGGTTTCGGATCCTATCCCTTGCGGTACCTTGCCCTGGGCCTGTTGATGAAAAGCCCCAACCACGGCTACCAGCTGGACCAGGACCTGGCGGATAAATTTGGCATGATCTGGAAAGCCGGCCAGACCAAACTTTATATTACCCTGTCCGGGCTTGAAAAAAGCGGCTTGCTGCGGATTGAAATAGAACGCCAGGAAAACCGTCCAGACCGGAAGGTTTTTCATCTGACTGATCTGGGAAGAACGACATTTCTGGACTGGGTCTCTGAACCGGTTTCATCGCTGCGGGCCGCCAGGGTGGAGCTGTTGGCCAAACTGCGCTTTTATGAATGGCTGGATCTGCCGGAGCCGGGCAAATTGATCCACGCCCAGCAGGATATCTTCCAGATCATGATCCATGAATGGCAGGCCGATCAGACACAGGAATCGGACTCGTTCCTCCGCTATGTTTATGATTTTCGCATCAATCAGGCTCAATTTATTAACGACTGGCTGGCGGAATTTAAGAAAAATTTACTGCCGGGAGAGGGCGGCCCGTCGGCCTGAAGGCAGTGGAAAGGTCTTTTTTTACTTCCCTATTTACAAGTTAAATATTAAGTGATTAAATATTATTGTTCTTAGCAAGGATTCTTATGAAGGTGCCAAAATACTACTACACTACCCGCGATTTATTGATGATGGCCGCCCTGGCTGCCCTGGGAGGTATTGCTAGTACCTATATCAACTTTATTGGCGATTTTTTCCAGTCTTTCCTTGGATTTGCTGGCACAACCCAGTGGGCTGCAGGGCTGCATGTGCTGTGGCTGGTCCTGGCCGTTGGACTGACCCGAAAACAGGGTGCCGGAACGATAACCGGCATTCTTAAGGGAGCCGTGGAACTCTTTTCGGGCAACACCCACGGGCTGCTGATCGTGTTGGTGGATCTGGTTGCCGGCCTGCTGGTGGATCTGGGCAGCCTGCCTTTTCGAAAGAAGGACCATTGGCTGACATATTGTGTTGCAGGCGGCCTAGCCGCCGCATCCAACATCTTCGTTTTTCAGGTTTTTGCGGCCTTGCCAGCCGATATCCTCACTTATGGTGTGATTGGCCTGATTGCCCTGGTTGCTTTTATATCAGGTGTGATCTTCGCCGGGATTCTGGGATCTGCCTTGATGGCTGCGCTGCGCCGGTCCGGAGTGGTCAGGGGCCAGCCGGTGCAGCCCATGGGACGGGTATCCCTGAGTGTGCTGCTGATTAGCTCCCTCCTGTTGGGCGGCGGTTTGTTCGGCTACCTGAAGAGTGGGGGGGCGGGTGCTGAGGGCCTGATGATCAGCGGGGCGGTATCCCAACCAGCAGTTTTCGATTCCGATGCGAGTTCTGTCAAGAAACAGGTTGTGAAAATAGACCAGAGCGGGGCCTCTGTGTCCTACCGGGGATACAGCTTGCGATCAGTGCTGCAGGAGATCGGCCTGGATCCTGACTATGACATGGTCCTGCTGCTGGCATCTGATGGCTATACTTTTTTCATCTCCTCCCAGGAGTTGGAAAATAATCCGCAGATCATCTTCCAGGAACTCGGGGAAAGGAAGAACAGGAGCTATAACATCATCGGACCCGAGAGTAAAAAAGCCTGGGTCAATGGGGTGGTGGAAATCCGGGTCGTAAAATCAACTCCATTATTAATTGAGATTAGCGAAAAGCAGGTTCCCTTTACTGCGGTGGATTGGGTTCAGGAGATGGACAGCACGGGGTTGGATGTGGGTTTCGGTTATAAAAAATACCAAGGTGTGCCCCTGATCCTGGTCTTGGAATCGACCGATCAAGCTCTCACTGGCTCTGAGGTGATGTTCAGCAATGGGGATGGTACAAAGTTCAGCCTGGCTCTGGCCCAGATCCGTGACGATGACGCTATTCGAATTTTCATCGTGCTGGATGGAGGAACCCTTTCCTATGCCCTTGCTAATCTGAATGGGGAAGTGTATCTAACCTGGTTGGATCGGATCTGGGTCCCATGATCAGGATCAATGATTTTTCCTATCGCTACAGGGGAAGCAATGTGGACACGCTCCAGAACATCAATCTGGAGATCAACAAGGGGGAATTTGTGTTATTGACAGGGCCATCCGGTTGCGGCAAATCCACCCTGGCCCTGGCCCTGGCGGGTTTTTTATTCTCTCAATCTGAGGGGGTGTACCAGGGAGCTATCACCATTGCCGGTCTGGATCCTGGACAGGAACCCATCTACCAGCTTGCTGATCAGGTAGGTTTGGTCCAGCAGAATCCCGAAAACCAGTTCTGCACCCTGATGGTGGAGGATGAAATCTCTTTCGGCCTGGAAAACCGCCGGATTCCTCGTGAAGAAATTGAGCAGCGCCTGACCTGGTCTCTTGAGGCAGCGGGCGCTTCCCATTTGAGGGACAGGGAGCTGAGTTCCCTCTCGGGCGGAGAAAAACAGAAAATTGCCCTGGCCGCTATCCTGGCTGCCAAGCCGCGGGTGATCATATTTGATGAACCCACCTCCAACCTGGACCCGCCAGCAACGGGGGAGATTTTTGATGTAATCCTCGATCTCCAGCGCTCCACGAATTTAACTGTGCTGGTGATCGAACATAAGCTAGATTTTCTGAATAGGGCAGGGCCGCGATTGATTGAAATGGCCCAGGATGGAACCATTCTGTCCAATCTTTCTGAGAAAAAAGATTTTGCCTTCAGCCAGGCTAGATTCAAACCAGGAGCGGAAAATCCCCTCCTGGAAGTGGATAACCTCAGTCTGGCCTATGAGGACCGAACCGTACTTTCAGATGTTGGATTTAAACTGGCCCCGGGTGAGCTGGTCAGTCTGCTGGGTGATAATGGATCGGGAAAAAGTTCCCTTCTGCTGAGTGTAATGAATCTAATTCGAAGGGACCGGGGCCTGATCCGGGTCCTGGGGCAGGATCTTGATCAATATGATTCAAAATCCCTGGGCCAGATTATTGGGTTGGTATTTCAAAATCCAGACCATCAGATATTCGCTGGCTCGGTTTGGGAAGAAGCTGTCTTGGGTCCAAAAAACTTTCAGCTTGATCCGGACGACTATCAAGACAGGGCGAACTTCCTGCTGGATAAAATGGGGCTGGGAGGGCGGCTTGATGACCATCCCTACCGCCTCAGTTATGGAGAGAAGCGGCGGTTGAACCTGGTCTCGGTCTTGACTTCACAGCCGCGGATTTTGCTATTGGATGAGATATTCATTGGCCAGGATAAAAAAAACGCTCACTTCCTGCTTCAACTGCTGGTCGATTACGTGGAAGAAGGCAATGCCGTTGTAATGGTAAACCACAATCCGTTTTATTATTCCAGGGTCTGCACCCGGCTGATGTTCCTGAAAGATGGCGGTCTCACCCTGGATCAGCCCATGAGGGAAGGGCTGATCGCCCTGAGAGATCTAGGACAAACGGCATACCTGCCTGGAGGTGAGTTATGAAAGCCCGCCTGGCCTATCAGGCTGGAAGCTCTCTCATCCACCGCCTGCACCCACTCATAAAAATGGCTTGGCTGATCCTGCTGACCGGCCTAGTTTTCCTGTTCCAGGGGCCGGGTTTTAGCTTGGTGGTGGCGGTGGCCCTCCTTGTCAGCTTCCCCTTGATCGGAAAGAAGCTGACTGAACTGCGGGGATTCAGGATCCTGCTGCTGACAGCCGGACTGATCTGCGTCCTGCAAATCGTTTTTATGAACAGCGGTGAAGTAATGCTCCAATCGGGCGCCTGGGGGCTAACCCGGGAAGGACTGGCCAGAGGGCTGTATCTGGGAGCCCGCTTCCTGGATGTCATTCTGCTCAGCTACCTTTTTGTATTGACCACCTCGCCTAGCGAATTGGCCTATGCGCTGATGCAAGCAGGTCTTCCCTACCGCTTTGGTTTTACTTTTGTGACCGCCCTGCGTTTGATACCCCTCTTTGAAGAAGAAGCTATGATCATTTACCGGGCTCAACAGGTTCGGGGAGTATCTTATCGCAAGAAGAACCCGTTTGAATTCTGGAGAAATATCCAGGCTTTTCTGCTGCCGCTGTTGATCTCTGCCATGTCCAAGGTAGAGGCCCTGTCCATCTCCATGGAAGGGCGCTGCTACGGCAGATATAAAACTCGGACCTTTTACAAAGTCCGGGAAACGACCCGGATCGACTGGCTGGCCGGAGTGGCGTTGGCCCTGGTTGGGGCTGCGGCAGTGATGATCAAAATTTAGGAGGGATAGGATGATGGGAAAGAAGATTAAAACCACGATTGTAGGTATTGTAATAGGGCTGTCAGTGCTGATCCTGGTGGGCGCTGGTTTTATGCTGGGCTGGCAGCGGGGCCTGCCCATTCATTTAGCAAAACACTATTCCCTGGACTCTCTCCGGGAGGAAGCCTTGTTGATGAATGAGTGCTCAGAGTGCCACGATGGGGTGGATTTTCACCGCTGCTCCACCTGCCATGATGAACATGGTGCCACTGAATTTGCGGATCTGCCGTTTTTTAATCTGATATCTTTCAGCGGCGACGTGCCGCAGCCGGGTTTTGTAGAGCTGAACCAGATCCTGCCCTATCGCGATCAACCCAATACCCACATCACCCTGCTGGACTTCCTGGCTGAGCAGGGTGTGGAAGATTTTGAAAGTGTCACTCTTACCTCCCGCGACGGCGGATTTATCACAATTTCCCGGGAAAATCTGACTGACCAGGCTCTGCTTCTACCCTTTACGGATGGGATCCGTTTTGCTGCTGAGGATCTCCATGTTTCAACCTGGCTGAAGGGAATCACCGGCATGATCGTGGTTGGCAATGAGCGGGACTTAACCATCAACGGGGCAAAGACTTCCCTGGGACGGCTGCTTTTGGGGCCCACCCGCCAGGTGGTCACCGAAAATGCCCGGGTTATGTTTAACTATGAGATCGATGGTCAAACCAGGGAAGCGCAAACCGCTTCCCGCGTCTGGGGGGCAGCCGTGGCTGATCTTTATCCGGATAGCTTCTCGCAGCTGGTTGTTAAAACGAGGGATGGTGCGTTGTTTGAGCTGACCCCGCTGGAGGCGGGTTCAGCTGTCTTGATTGCTGAGCGGAAAGGCCCCACGCTGGTCCTGCCGGAAAGGAGCAAATCCGGCTGGATTAGCCCTATTCTTGAACTGATCTGGGAGTGAATATGAAACGAATTGGATTAACTGGATTGTTATTGTGTTTAGCGCTCTTCAGTGCCGGTTGCGGCTCCCGTTGGGAGGTCACGGTCAGGGGATTGCCGGGTGGGGACAAGGTCCTCAATTACCAGATATGGAAGGAGTATGAGGATTTTGCCGACGAAGATGCCATCCCCCTGGAGCAGTTCTTTTATGGCTTCGGTGCTCGGGTGATTAACAAGGTCACGATCACAGACGGGGATAATAAAACGCAGGTTTTAGATTGGGCTCAATCCGCTGAAGAGGTTTTGGTTAAGAAGAATGGTTCAATCCGGCTTGGGGAGGAGGAATTAAAACCTGCGTCCCTGGTCGTTGAACTGTCTGCCTGGGAAAAGAGGGTCGAGGGTCAGATCTACGACATAGCCCCCACAGCTGCCGCAGTACTGGGAATCCCGGCACCGACCCTGGCAACCGGGGTTGCCCTGTCAGCCGATCCCGCTCAGGCTGTGCTGCTACTATTCCTGGATGGTTTTGGTTACCTCCGCTACCAGGAATCCCTGGAAGGGGGTTTAATCCCGGAGCTGGCAAAGCTGAATCCGCCCCTGATTGGATTAACAACCTATCCACCGATCACAACAGTTTCCACCGCTTCCCTGCTGACCGGGACAGAACCCCCGATCCATGGTGTGGAAGTCCGGGGGATACGAATCACGGAAACGCAGACCTTGTTCGATGTCGCTGCCCAGGCCGGCCTGGAAACGGCAGCCGTTGAGGGAGAAGCGCTGGCATTTAACCTCAGGAATACTGATCAGGTTCTGTCCGGCGACCGGGACGGCAATGGGGGCTCAGACGATAATGTGTTATTAAATTCACTGGCTGTCCTGGAAAATGGAATGCCCGATCTGTTCCTGGTGCATTTTCATGGAATAGATGATCAAGGACATAATGTAGGTCCCGGAGCACAAGAGGAGATTGAAAAAATCCGTGAGGTGGATGCCGCAGTGGGTGAGATCCTGTCCAGGCTTCCTGAGGGAACAATGGTGGTCATCTTTGCCGACCACGGCATGCACCTAGTGGATGAAGAAGGCCGGATGGGCAACCACGGCCATTTAATACCCCGGGATATGCTGATCCCGATCTGGGTTTTCCGGGTTGAGAATTGATTTTGATAAGAAAGGAGAAAAATATGAAAAATAAAAAATGGATCTATCAGCTGCTGGGATTAACCTTCCTGATCGGCTTGGCTGGCTGTGGGGGCGGGGCACCCAAGGTGGATTGGAAGCTGGAGATCAGCGGGGATGTCGCCAACTCGATGATCCTCAGCTACCAGGACCTGGTTGGTATGGACCAGCTGGATTTGACTGAAATAATGATGGAGAAATCCACAGGGGAGGATGAAATTACTTCCTGGAGTGGTGTGGACCTTTTTGCAGTGATGGACCAGGCTGGCGCTGGAGAATTTGTATCAATCACCGCTTATGCAGTGGACGGGTATGCGATCGAGATCTCGGCGGGTGAGCTGGATAATGCCATCATTGCCCTGAAGGATAACGGGGAATGGATTGCCGAAGTCACACCTGATAAAGGTCCCATTCGCCTGGTAACCCCTGAAACGCCAGGCAACCGCTGGGTATTCCAGCTGGTTGAGATTCAGGTCAACCAGTAATCAGATATATCATAGGAGAGAATTATGAAGTTAAAATTACGCCTGTTGTTAGTATTGACCATCCTTGTTGCAGTGCTGATCAGCTGCAGCGCCCAGGAGGCGGTCCCGGTAGTTGAGGAAGCTGCTCCTGTTGTGGAAGAAGCCGCCGAAGTAGAGGAAGCTGAGGAAGTCGAGGAAGTAGAAGAAGCCGCCGAGGTTGAGGAAGCGGCCCTGCTGGTGTCCGGAGTTTCTTTCAGCAGGGACCAACTGGAGGGGATGGACTTGGTTGTTGCAGAGGCAACCAAAAAGGACGGCAGCATGGCGGAGTACACTGGTGTTCTGGTGTCCGGTTTGCTGGCTGAAGCTGGCGCTGAAGGCGAGACCGTAGTTTTTATTGCCAGTGACGGTTACGAGACTGAAGCGGCCAAATCTGATATAGATGCCTGTGCAGATTGCATCGTCGCATTTGATGGGGATGAACTGCGTATGGTGCTGCCCGGGTTCCCAAGCAATGTCCAGGTGAAAGGGGTGGTGGGTATCTCTGTAAAATAAGGAATTTAGAAAGCAGACCTCCGGGTCCTTAGGATCGCGGAGGTCTTTTTATTTAAAGCATAGATGAGGATCGGTTCGGCCATGGATCTGGAGCAATGGAAGACGCAGTTGTCCGCCTGGTATTGGAATATCCTAAGGAATTCAAATAAGCGATCAGCCATTCAGTTTGAATTATACAAACAAAGCTTAGCGCTGAAATCAAGAAGTCCCATAGTCCACATTTAAGAACTCACACTCTTGCGGGAATTTCTCTTTGATTTATAATGCTTACGTAAACGGGAATATACGCAAGTATTACAAAGGGTGAAAAAGATATTTGATAATAGAGATATATTATGGTTGCGATAACGATATTTATCTCAAGCTATTTACTACAAACTGGAATATACCTTTTTGGGGGGATATGCAAAATTACCCAATATCTAATTTCAGTCGGTTGAGACAACATAAGAAGTGGCACAAATAAGAGGGGTACGTCACGGTCATGAAGTAGATATTTAATTTTGTTGTTGACGATTATATTTATAGCGTTGTGATCTTGATTGGTTTTGAATTAGCGATTAAGTTTGATAGTCGGTATCTGGAGGAACGATGCCCGAAGAGGTAAGCCCCGGAGCTCAGGAGCTTGAAAGGTTAAGGCGTGAGGCTGAAAGGCTTGCAGAAACCGCCGAGCGTTCAGATGATTGGGGGAAAATCAACGAAACGATTAGT
>Ga0307990_1000433_pt1 | contig 37649 bp, 32 predicted proteins | sample EllFjometagen129_FD_203168 | JGI IMG/M metagenome (GOLD analysis project Ga0307990, IMG submission 203168) | Marine microbial communities from Ellis Fjord, Antarctic Ocean - #129 | ecosystem: Environmental > Aquatic > Marine > Unclassified | place: Southern Ocean | collected 2014-10-08
TTTCTATAACCATGACCGAATTCAGCTAAAAACAAAACTGACGCCTTTGGAATTCAGACGTCAGTTTGTATAATTACCCACGAGAGTGTCTTTATTTATCTGTCCACATTATGGGGTGCACTCCACAGGCAGGGGCTTTTTTTTATCTTTCTACTGAATAATAGGCAATGTACTTTACAGAATTGTTGTTTTATCTCTTGATCAGGGGAATTTCCCCAGAATTTACACACCGCCTCCAGATTATCTCCAGATTCTTAAGCTAAAATGAGGCAGGAAATTATAATTAGATAGATTGCATACTATCCTCTGGCATATAAGGCCAGCGGTGTTTGATGAAGGGAGATACTTATGAAAAAGAGAACGATCATTCTTATTGTTATTGGCGCATTAGTCCTGGCAGGAGCGACATATGGTGTTGTCAGCGCCAGGCAGAAGAGCCAGGCCAGCAGCAGTGATTTACAAACATTTCAGGTTGGCTACGGAGAACTCAGCGCAGTTGTTGATGAGACTGGAGAAGTCCATGCTGACCAGAGCGCAGCACTCTATTGGGAAACGACCGGAATAGTAGGTGAGGTTATGGTCAGCCTTGGGGATAAAGTGACTGCAGATCAGGTTCTGGCAGAATTAGAGAACGGGTCTCTCCCTCAAAATTATTATATGTCCCAACAGGAGCTGATTACAGCAACCCGGGCCTTGGAAGATATGTATGAGAACGCGGCAGTAGTTGCTGCTAGCGCTCAATCGGAACTTGCATCGGCCCGCGATCTGCTGGATGACGCAGAATACCGCTTGTTGCTGAACCAGCCGGGAAACCGCTATAGCGCTGAAGAATTAAAATCCGCTAAAGCAAAGCTTGTAATTGCGGAGAAACAATTAGAAAGCAAACAGAAAAGATTCAATAATGCTCAAGGAAAAGTTAATAAAGCGTATGCCCAGATCCTACTTACCGATGCGATAAATCAATACCAATATGCTCAGTGGTATGTTAACTGGCTTCAAGATGGTGCGGATGAAATCGAGATGGGAATTCTGGATGCCAACGTAGCTGTTGCAATTTCGCGATTTGAAGCGGCAGAGCGGCAGTACGATAAGGTCAAAGATGGGCCGGATCCAGATGACATCACTATGGCGAATGCCCGCATTTCTGCTGCCCAGGCATCCCTGGATGCTGCCTTAATCAAAGCCCCATTTGACGGTGTGGTCACAGCAGCTGAAGTCCTTCCTGGGGATCTAGTTGCTCCTAACAGCCTGGCTTTCCGGATCGATCATCTTGACAATCTGTTGGTAGATGTAGCTATATCCGAAGTGGATATCAGGCAAATCAAAGCAGGACAGCCAGTCACTCTGGCATTTGACGCAATCCTGGGCAATGAATACCAGGGAGAAGTTGTTGAAGTTTCTCCTGTGGGCGTTTTGCAGCAAGGACTGGTTTCGTTTGAAGTGTCCATCAGAATAACTGATGCAGACGAGGAAGTCAGGCCTGGATTAACCGCAGCGGTGCAGATCGTTGTCCGCCAGGTTGAGGACGCTTTACTTGTTCCCAATCGTGCAGTTCGCTGGGTCAATGGAGAGCAGGTTGTATATGTCTCCACAAATGGGGAGTTAGCAGCGATCGAAGGACTCAAGAAAGTTCCAGTTATCCTGGGAGCATCATCTGATGAATTCAGTGAATTATTAGAGGGTGAGATCGGGGAAGGTGACTACGTTGTCCTTAACCCACCCAGTGTAAGTATATTTGATGAAATGCAGCCCGGTGGTCCTCCAGCAGGTATGGAGTCATTCCGGTAAAAGGACGATCGAGCAGGAGTAAATTATGACAGAATTGGTTGTTGAAGCAAAAGATATAACCAAGATGTACCAGATGGGCGAGATCGAAGTCCACGCCTTGCGAGGCTTATCGGTTAATATCAAAAAGGGCGAGATTCTCTCGATCATGGGCCCATCAGGGTCAGGAAAATCAACCTTGATGAATATTCTGGGATGCCTTGACCGACCGACTTCAGGTGAATATCACCTGAACGGAGAGAGCGTGGCAACGTTAAATGATGATCAATTGGCCGAGATCCGCAACCGTGGGGTTGGGTTTGTCTTCCAGAGTTTTAATTTATTGCCAAGAGCAACAGCTCTTGCAAATGTAGAGCTGCCCATGCGCTATGCGGTATTGAATGGACGCAATCGAAAACAGGTTGCTCTGGAAGCTTTAGCGGCTGTAGGCTTAGAAGATCGAGTTCATCACCGCCCCAATGAATTGTCCGGTGGCCAGATGCAGCGGGTGGCAATTGCCCGGGCCCTGGTAAATAATCCGGCAATTATTATGGCAGATGAACCTACTGGAAATCTGGATTCAAAATCCGGGGATGAAATCATGACCTTGTTAAAGAATTTGAACAAAGAGCGGGGAACAACTTTGATCATCGTCACCCACGACCCGGAAATAGCAGGATTAACTAACCGGGTGATTTCCATCCGGGACGGCCTGATAGCGGAGTAGACATGAATTTATTATCATCCTTACTGGAGGCATTGGAAAGCCTCACCTCAAATAAAGTCCGCACGGCATTAACTATGTTGGGCATCATTATTGGTGTTGGCGCGGTGATTGCTATGCTTGCGATCGGCAATGGAACAGAACAGGCCATTGTGGGAGAGATCGAAGGCATTGGCACCAACCTCCTTTTTGTGATGACAAATTATGAAGATGTCACAAATCCGGAACCACTGACCATCCGTGACGCGGAAGCGATTGCAGATCCTGTTTTTGCACCATCGGTGGCTGCTGCAGCACCAGTGATCCAGGGACAGGCAGAATTAACCAATGCTGGCAATGTAACAAACGCAGGGTTTGTCGGTGTGACCGTGGAGTACGCCGATGTTCAGACAATTGAACTTTCTGAAGGGGAGTTCTTTTCTTCTTCTCAGATCTCCGGATTAGCCTCAGCGGCAATACTGGGAACGAACGTAGCAGAAGATCTATTTGGACGTTCTGAGGGATTAGTAGGCGAGACGGTGAGAGTTGCTGGACAACCCTTCCGCGTGGTGGGTATTCTGAAAAAAGAAGGTGGTTCTGGTTTTGGCAACAGCCCGGACGACCAAATATTAATTCCATTGACTACGGCTCAAACAAGGTTAATGCCCCGTAGTGTAAAAAACCAGGTTGATATGATCTATGTTTCAGCGATTGATGCCGATTCTGTGAAAATAGCTGAAGAGGAAGTGTCAATCATCCTGCGCGACCGCCATAATATCAAGTTAGGCGAGAATGATTTTTCAATTATTTCCCAGGAAGTATTCCTGGATATGGCTTCTACTGTCACTGGTGTCTTTACAGTTTTCCTCGGCGGCGTAGCCGGCATCAGTTTATTAGTTGGCGGGATCGGGATCATGAATATCATGCTGGTATCAGTCACTGAAAGGACCAAGGAAATTGGTTTGAGAAAAGCAGTGGGCGCCAAGAAAAAGGATATTCTGACCCAGTTCCTGATCGAATCTTCTTTATTAAGTGTGTTTGGCGGCATCATTGGTATTATTCTGGGCTGGTTATTATCACTTGGTATTGGCCGGGTTGCTGCTGCGAGTGACTTCTTGCTGAATCCTGCCATAACCCTTAATTCAGTTCTGTTGGCAACACTGTTCTCTGCTGCAGTGGGCCTGTTCTTTGGCATTTATCCTGCCAACAGGGCTGCCCAGTTAGAGCCGATTGAGGCTTTACGAAGCGAGTAATGAAAACAGAAGGTCGTTCAGATACGCGATCAATCTGAAGGTAAATGAGTATGGATAGAATTCTTGTCGTAGATGATGATAGGGATATAGTCCGCCTGGTGCGTTCTTATCTGGAAAAAGCAGGATATCAAGTCCTGACGGCGTATGATGGTGAGTCAGCGCTGCAAGTATTACGGTCAGAAAAACCCCAGTTGTTGATCCTGGACTTAATGCTTCCAGATCGGGATGGCTGGGATGTCGCTCGCCTGGTAAGGGCAGATTCTACTATAGCAGCCACTCCAATAATCATGCTTACCGCCAGAGTGGAAGATAATGACAAGATAGTGGGATTGGAAATTGGCGCGGATGATTACATCACCAAGCCCTTTAATCCCCGCGAGGTTGTCGCCCGGGTTCGGGCTTTGCTGCGGCGGACACAACTTCAGCAAGAATCCCAGGTGCCCCAGCGTTTGCAGGTTGGTCAGCTGGTTTTAGATATTAGCAAACGGGAACTTACCCATAGTGAAGAACTGATTAGCTTGACTCCTTCGGAATTTGAAATTATAAAAGTTTTAATTCATAACCCGGGATTTGTGATCACCCGGGACGAACTGGCAGAAAAGGCGCTAGGGTATGGTTCGGCAAGCGCGGGGCGAACACTGGATTCCCATATCAAAAACCTGCGCCGGAAAATTGACCGGGATAACGATCAGGAATCCTTTATACAAACGGTTCATGGCATTGGCTACCGGATGAGAGATCGATGAAATTGAATCAGCTCTGGGTGAGAATTAGCCTGACGTATGTAGCGATCATGATTTTTTTGATCGTTATCCCGACAGGGATTTACCTGACAATCCAGGCGGATAATATCAACCTGGTCCAACCGGATGGCGGCCCATTTGAAACCTTTCAAGACGATTCTCAAAATTCATTCCTGAACAGGATTAATCGCTACGGACAGAGCGAAATTGTCATCGGGGCGGTCAGGATGTTATTTGCCATATCCATGATGGGCACGCTGGTTGGTGTGATCAGCAGCCGTGGATTGGCGGCCCCCCTGAATAATCTGTCCAAGGCAGCCAGGGCAATTGGATCTCAGGACCTCACTCAGCGCATCGAAGTAAAAGGTACCAGCGAAATCAGGGAGGTCGCAGTAGCCTTTAATGCCATGGCCGCTGCTCTCGAAGAAGCCGATAATTTACGGAATAACATGTTGGCTGATATCGCCCATGAATTGCGGACACCGTTAACGGTTATCCAGGGTAACTTAAGGGCTATTCTGGACGATGTCTATGAACTCGACAAGGTTGAAGTAGCCCGTCTATATGATCAAACTCGTCAGTTATCTCGCCTGGTGGCAGACCTGCACGACCTGGCTCTGCTGGAAGCTAAAGAATTTTCTCTCAACATGGATGAATTTGATTTAAAGAATATGATCCTAGATATCGCTGCCATCTATCAACCGATCTTTGATGATCAAGGCGTACAACTGGAATTGGAGCTTCCCGAGGAGAGTTTCATCAAGGGAGACTGTGCTCGCATAACACAATGTTTGAATAACTTGCTTAATAATGGTTTACGACATTCCCCCGCGGGTGGAACGGTCAGAATTAAACTGGAAGATCAGGATGGTTGGACAAACATATCAGTAAATGATAACGGAACGGGTATATCTGCGGATCATCTGCCGTATGTGTTCAATCGATTCTATCGGGTAGATTCTGATCGGAATCGCCGGACCGGAGGATCTGGATTAGGGTTGGCGATCACTCAGGCTCTTGTCCAAGCGCATGGGGGAGAAATCTCTGTTTCCAGTGTTGGAGCAGGTCAGGGTTCCGAGTTCTTAATTAATCTTCCCAGCATCTCCTGACTTATAGCGCGCTCTGTTTTATTCCACTCAACCACCACAACTTAATATTAGATCGAAATTCTTGGCAGATTTGACGGTTTTGGTTATAATTGGTTTCCCTAAAGAGCTGAAGGATATATAAAAGAAAGATTGGCTTTTCCGGGTAAGAAATTGAGTCAAATTAACCGACTCAAATGGGTATATATATGGACCAAATATTAATTATCATTCTAATCGCCCTGGCCTTGATTTACGATTTTCTGAATGGATTTCAAGATAGCGCCAATGTTGTGGCAACCATGATCTCCTCCCGGGCAATGACCCCCACAGCTGCGCTGATCATGGCCACGGCGGCAAATTTCATCGGACCATTTGTTTTTGGTGTCGCAGTCGCAAAAACAATCGGACAGGATGTGGCGTCACCAGATTCAATAACAATCGCCGTCGTTTTAGCGGCCTTACTAAGCGCCAGTATCTGGAATCTTCTCACCTGGTTTTTCGGAATTCCTTCCAGCTCATCCCATGCCTTGATTGGCGGCATAGTGGGCGCAGTAATAGTAGAGACAGGGTTTCAATCTCTAAAAATGGAAGGGCTGGGATTGGTAGCCATAGCTTTGTTTTTATCTCCTGTATTGGGCTATGTCCTCGGACAACTTGTGATGCGGATCAGCATGTGGGCCGTACGTAATGCTACACCAAAAGCTAACCTATTTTTTAAGTACGCTCAGATACCAACAGCTTTCACGCTTGCTTTGAGCCACGGAACCAATGATGCTCAGAAAACAATGGGCATTATCACTTTGGGCCTGGTTGTTCTGGGATATCAAGAATCATTTGCCGTTCCCTGGTGGGTGATCTTGTCCAGTGCGACCGCGATAGGTATTGGTACAGCATCCGGAGGTTGGAGGATCATTCATACCCTGGGTGGAAAATTCTACAGGATTAGACCCATCCACAGTTTTGCATCTCAACTTTCATCCATGATGGTCATCCTGACAGCTTCGTTATTTGGTGGTCCTGTCAGCACTACACACGTGGTCAGCTCCTCCATTCTTGGAGTTGGAGCTGCGCAGCGTAGATCTCAAGTTCGCTGGGGAGTGATGGGTGATATTCTGGTGGCCTGGTTTTTAACTGTTCCGGCATCGGCAGGAATTGCTGCTTTATTGTACTTTTTGATTGATTATTTGATCCCGTAATCGGCGATCAGGTTTTGGATTGGAGGAAGGATATGGGCATCTCAGGTGTGTTTAAACGAGGAAAACGAGAAGATAAGTTTGTCGGCATGTTGATCGAACAAACCCAGATCACCGTTGAGGGGTTAAAGCTATTAGAAAAATGGCTGGCAAAATCAGAGTTAAAAGACAAAGCCATTGATCAGATGCGGGCAAAAGAAATTGAAGCTGATGAAGTGCGCAGGATACTGATTGATGAACTGCATAATACTTTCATCACGCCGTTGGACAGGGAAGATATCTTTATGATCTCTTTGTACATCGACGACATTCTCGACTATTGTTATTCGACTGTTGAAGAGATGCAGCTGCTGAGAATTGAAGCGGACGAATACCTGATAAAAATGGTCACCTTAACCCGGGAAGCGACCGAAGAGTTAGAAATGGCGTTCCATACCATTTCAGGAAATCCCCGCGTTGCAGGAGAACATGCTCGCCGGGCAAAAAAGATAGAGAATGAAGTGGAACACCTTTATCGAGTAGCTATTGGAGACCTATTTGTCAAAGCCAAAGATTTTGACCCATTAATGGTGATGCTCAGGCAGCGGGAAGTTTACAGGCATGTATCCAATATGGCGGACCAAGCCGATAAGGCTGCTGATATCCTGGGGATGGTGGTGATGAAACTGACCTAGATAAGACTGGCATATATTTACCAACTGTGCGCCAGTTTCTACTGGCGCACTTTTTTGTATTAAATGATCATTTATAAACTATTCAATACATTATCTTGTGATTTTCTATTCCGGGCCAATTCTTGCAATTTTCCTATATTGTTTCAACTAGGATATTGATGTTCCTAATTTTCAGACAATTGTGGAGTAAGCTTGAGGATCGAGCCGTCCAGGTCCACAAGATAGACTTCCCCAGTTTCGTCCTGGTCAATTGCAGCGATCCGGCCGCCTACACTAAAGAGCTGTTGGTTCTGCCACTTTCCGTCGGGAGTTTGTAGCAGCCCCCAGACCAAGCCGGTGCAGAAGTCACTGTACAGGTATATCCCCTGCCAGTCCAATAGGGAGCCCCGGTATACGGCACCACCGGAAACTGAACAGCCCAGAGAATGGTCATATTCCCAAATTGGATCAGTTAACTCAAGCTCCAATGGGGGAGAACCTTCATAGGGATGACTTCCTTCCAGATAATCCCAGCCAAAATTGGCTCCGGAAGGAGCATCAACGGCCAAGTAGTTGATCTCTTCCCATTGATTCTGTCCCACATCGGCGATGTAAAGGTCACCGTTGGCGGGATCGAACGTGATGCGCCAGGGATTCCGGAGACCATAGGTCCAGATTTCATTTCCAAAAGGATTCTCTTCGGGGACAGTATAAGGATACTGGTTAACATCGACCCGCAGCAGTTTCCCCAATAAACTGTCCAGTTTCTGGGCATTTCCCTGCGGATCTCCGCCGCCGCCTCCGTCCCCAGAGGCAATCCACAAATATCCCTGAGGTCCGAAACTGATCTGTCCACCGTTGTGGTTCTTGAACGGTTGGCTAATGCTCAGCACCTTGGACTCAGAACCCCCGTCCGCACGATCTGGATCGGAGGAAATTGAAAACCGGGACACCATAGTATTCCCCTTATTATCGGTGTAGTTGACAAAGAAAAAACCATTGATTTCAAAATCGGGATGGAAAGCAAGCCCGAGCAAGCCTTGCTCCGATCCGTTGGATCCTACCCGGCCCTGGATATCCAGAAATGGAGCGTCGAGCAGTCCCTCGCCATTATGGATTAATATCCGACCTCGTTGTTCAATGATGAACAAACGCCCGGAGCCGTCATAGGCAGAAGTCAGACCAATCGGCCGGTTGAGGTCGGAAACCATCTCCTGCCAGGTGAATCCAGTTAGGTTGGGAAATTCGACCGCATTCGCAAGAGAGGGTTTAGTGGCAGGTGTGTCAGATGGAGATAAGATCGGTGTTAGAACCTCTGTGGATGGGATAGCAATAGGAGTTGTGGAAGCAATAAGGGTCGGGATGTCTGCAGGGGGAGGAGTTACTGGGGTGGAACAGGCCGCGATCAGAAAGATAACCAGGGCCATGCTTAAAGCTAAAAAACGTTTAATAGTATTAGATTTGGACATGGAGACACCTCTCAAGATATACCTGAAACGAGTAAAGTTGGACTTTATTATATTCAGAGAAGATAAGAATTGGGTAAGAAAGGATAACGAGCCGAGCAATGGAATAATGATGCTGACCCGAGTCACATAGTTAAAGCATTATCAGGAATCAATTCTGGCTTGTTCTCTCCTTGAGGGCGGCCAGGATTTTTTTATTATCCGCGGGCAGGTCCCGCATGCGAACGCCAACTGCATCGTACACTGCGTTAAGGATCGCCGGCGCAGTAGGAAGACTGGGGGATTCCGCAAAACCTTTCGCTCCCTGGGGGCCATCGGGATGGGGGACTTCTACCAGCACGGGGAAAATTTCAGGAGTTTGATCGGCCAAGGGCATTTTTAGCTGGTTCAGGGTAGTAGTGGTATTAAATCCATCCTTCACCTCGAATTTCTCTGAAAGAGCATACCCTATCCCTTGGCTGATGCTGCCGTGGATCTGACCTTCAACAGCTTGACGATTGAGCACCTTGCCCAGGTCATTGGCTGAGATCATGGTCAAAACTTTCACTTTGCCTGTTTTAATATCTACACCTACGACTGCTACCTGTGTGCAATAGGCATAACACCACTGGGAATGTTGGGAAACAAAGGATGGCTGGCCGTATTTACTGGGACTTCCATCCGGGAAAGGAGAAGTGGGTTTGGAAGTGAACCGTTTTTCAAATCTGAAATGATCACCAAATTTACTGAGGGCGACTTTTTCGCCGGTTTCAGGATCGATAATGTGATCCTTTTCAAATTTAAGCCGGGCAGGATCCTGGTCTAGAATTTCTGCAGCCCTGCCAAAAAGCTCTTCTTTGAGCTCCCGAGAGGCTAAAACCAGGGCATTGCCAGTGAGAAAAGTTTGGCGGGAGGCCGTTGTGGCTCCAGTGGAGGGGGTCAGGCTGGTATCTGGCTCCAGTACATTGATCCGGTCCAGAGGGATACCCAACTCTGAGGTGGCGATCTGCATTAAGCCAGTTTTGGCTCCCTGACCCAAAAAGTGATGACCGTGCCGGACCAGTACATTGCCCGAGCTGTCCATTTCCAGGATAGCTCCGGCGCTTTCGGTTGCCTGGCGCCCAAAACCAACACTTTTAACTCCGGAAGCTACGCCGAAGCCGATCTTCAGATTTTCTGTGGAGGATGGTAATGAGAGTTCCTTGAATTTCTTTTCTGCAGCAGTGATGGTTTCTTTGATAGAAACCACGCCTTTTTCCATGATATGATCGGCCGCAGTGGGCAAGCCGATATCAAGGCCGTTAATCAACCGGATCTCAAATGGATCCATATTCAGTTGGCGGGCAATTTCATCAATCTGGGACTCCAGGGCAAATGTGACCTGATTGACTCCAAATCCCCGCATGGCCCCGCCAGTGATGTTATTGGTGAACCAGGCCTTTCCTTCAATTTTAAGATGCGGGATGTAATAGGGGCCGGCGCCAAACTCCACCATATTCATTAGCACTTTATGGCCGTTGGAAAAATATGCGCCGGTGTCTATCACGGTAGATGATTGAAGAGCAAGGATCTTCCCATTCCGGTCAGCACCCACTTTATAATGCATCCAGGATGGGTGTCTCTTGACATGCACTCTTAATGATTCTTCGCGGGAGAGCACTATTTTTACCGGTTTGCCTGTGAGGAAAGCGCCTAATGCCAGATGTTGGTGTAAAAGGATGTCTTCTTTTCCTCCAAAAGCCCCGCCCATTGGAAGTTGAATGATCCTTACTTTTTCTTCTGGCAGTCCCAATATCTCCGCCAGCTGCTCCCGATCCCCAAAAGCATTCTGGGTGCCGATCTTGATTACTACACCACCATCTGGTGCAGGATAAGCTAATCCAGACTCTACTTCCAGGTAGCCGTGTTCCACCCACGAAGTACTAAAATCTTCTTCCACGATAACAGCGCAATCTTTGAATGCACTCTCCACGTCACCGCGGATAATTTTTAGATCTTTCGCCAAGTTGCCTTCGCTATGAACCTTGGGGGCATTGTCTCTGGATGCGTCATCTATGGAAAACACGCCAGGAAGCACTTCATATTCAACTTCTATTAATTGCCTTGCTTCTTCGGCTAACTCTTCGCTTTCGGCAAAGACCACTGCAACTGGATCGCCAATATACCGGACCTTGTCCCAGGCCAGAGCAGGTTGGTCTCGAACCAATAAACCGGCCTGGTTGATCCCTGGGATATCTCGGGCGGTAATCACTTTTTCCACACCGTCCAGTGCTTCGGCTTTCGAGGTGTCGATATTCAGGATTTTGGCATGGGGATGATCTGCCCAGAGCATTTTGCCGTACAGCATACCTTCGATGTTAATATCTGCACCGTATAAAGTGGTGCCGGTCACTATTTTTATACCGTCTTCAGGAAGAATAATAGTCTCGACCTGGTTTCCATCAGCGATGATCGGTGGAGGGGTTTCGCCGTTTTGGATCATAGCTCCGGCAGCCTGGATGGCTTTAATGATATTAACATACCCGGTACAGCGGCACAGGTTGTGTCCTTTGGTCAGTGTGGTTTTGATGTCCTCTTCACTCGGGTTTGGGTTTTCATCCAGTAAAGCTTTGGCAGCCATGATCGTGCCAGGTGTGCAGAAACCGCACTGCATGGCTCCGTATTTAATGAAGGTGTATTGAAGTGGATGCAGAATCCCATTCTGGGCCAGTCCTTCTATAGTTTGGATAGTGGATCCCTGGATCTTTGATAACTTAATCAGACAGGCCCGTTTGGCTTTGCCATCCACTAATACAGTGCAGGCCCCGCAATGGCCCTTGGCGCAGCCGTTTTTGGTTCCCGTGAGCCTCATCCAATCCCTGAGAAAAACCATCAGGTTTAGATCAGCGGGAACTTCTGTTTGCACTTCTTGTTTGTTGACGATCAATTCGATGATAAAAGATTCAGCCATGAAATAATTCTCCTCGCCCGTAACATATCACATGATATGACCGTTATATATTTTTTGCAAGTTACATTCAGTGTGGTTTTATCTGACCAATATACCTTACTTATTTTTTAAAAAGCATTTGGGAGAAAATAGGTTATTCATCGGCTAATTGCCTGTCTATGGTCAGAAATTAACTTGAAAACGGGTTTATTGTTGAGTATACTATAGTTGGCTGCCAACAGGTGACAAGACGATAGCCGAATAAACCAACCCATTACTATACCCGGGATTACCTATGAATTCACCACTACGGAACACTTCCCTCGCTAACCAGGTAGAAAAAATTCTCGTTGATCGGATCAAGGAAGGCTTGTATCTGCCGGGTGAACAAATACCGACAGAAGACCAGCTCGCGGAAGAGTTCCAGGTCAGCCGGGCAACAGTCAGGGCCGCGTTTAGTGCTATGACAGCCAATAGGATCATCGTTCGGCGCCATGGTGTGGGAACTTTTGTCAGCCAGGCGGCCGGATTGACAAATCCCCTTGACCAATCGATTGATTTCCTGGAGTTAATTACCTCCAGCGGATTTTCTGCTGACTTCACGGAAGTTCAATCCGGGATGATCGCTCCAAATGAGGATGTCCTGGCAAAACTGGATCTGGAAAAAGACCAGAACGTCTTTGAAATTCATAAAGTGTTCAGCGCGGACGGCCATCCAGTTGTCTACTCTCAAAACTATATCCCCGAATGGGTCTTTAAGGATCGGATGACCGCAGAAGAAATTATTAAACCGGGAGCGACAGAACCCTTTTTTAGTTTCTTCCGGGATTATTGCGGCTGTGAGATCAAGTACTATCTATCAGATGTGATGATTGGTATGCCCGTTGATTATCCCCATATTTCATCTCCTATGAAGATCGATCAAAATACGCCTATTCTAGTGATTGATGAAACCGGATACGACGGTCAGGATCGCCCAGTAAATTACGCGATCGAATACCTGCCAGGAAACCGGATGCAGTTCAGCCTGGTCAGGAAATGTTTGTCCGGTCATTAAACCAACCTTCAATTAAATCATCAGTGAGGCTTCTATGAAATCCAATTGGCTGCCAGAAATCGTTCAACGTTCAGAGAATGGACCTTACCAGAAAGAATCGGCATATGACCTCACCTTGGCAAAAACGGTCATGCGTTTGGTTAAAGAATACGATTTGATCTACGATCCAAAGGTTCTTGTACCCGCCAATGACAGCCTGGCGGATCGGCTGTATCAGGCTGCGGTGGATTTGGTATTGGAGATGGGTTTTTACAATCAATCCACCCAGCGCAGGATCCTATTCAGCCGGGAAGAAATTGACCAGGCCGTAGCAGCCGCCCCGTCAGAATTGATCTTGGGTGCGGGAAAAGACGCGGTGATCGAACGCCACCGCGTGGTTGAAGGCCTGGAGCCATGCTGTATGCACAGTGGACCCACGGGGACCCCCACCAGCGAAAAATACCACGGATTTATATTGCAGAACTGCGCCCAGGAACCATTGGTTGATTGTCTGGGTCATGGGTCAGTGGCCACTTACCAGGGTCAGATGATCATTCCGGGCACGCCGTTGGAAATCCTGGGAGCTCAACGGGATGCAGTGCAGGCCAGGGAATCAATTAGAATGGCTGGAAGGCCGGGTATGCATATTGAGGATATGGCCTTGCCCCTGACCTGTGCCGGTAAAATTTCTACCTTCATGCCGGAAATTGGCATGCGCACCACGGACGCCCTTTTAGTATCTCAAATGCCGGAATTGAAAACGGATTACGATCAACTCTCACGCGTGGCCTATCTAAGTTCAGTAGGCATGCATATTGTGGATTTAATGACACCGCTGATTGGTGGTTTGGGTGGAGGCGCTGAAGGTACAGCGATCGTCACTGTGGCAAGCCATATCTTAGGTGTGCTGCTGTATGATGTTTCAAACCATTTTATGGGCCATATGTCTTTGCAGCTATCTCATAATACTGGCCCTATGGGTTTGTGGATCCAGGCCGTAGCCGGACAGGCACTATCCAGAAATACGCCGATGGTATCAGTAAACGACATTTACACCCGTTCGGGTTTAGGGACAGAAGAAATTTTTTGGGAAGTCGCAGCCGGTGCTATGATCGGTGCGGTTTGCGGTTTGCATCAGCATGGGGTGGGGGCGACCTGCGGCAATAAGCTGGATCACACAAGTGGGTTGGAAGCCAGGTTCCAGGCCGAAGTTGCTCATGCTGCCCTGGGCAAGAAGCGGGAAGAGATTAATGGTGTAGTCTTATCCTGTCTTGAAAAATATCAGGATAATTTGGTCCATCCCAACTTGGGAAAACCCTTTCCCGAGCTGGTCAATCTGGATACCTTGGAATATTCCCAGGTATGGTTGGATCCCTACCACAAAGTGAAGGAAGAGCTGCAATCCATGGGATTAGATATGGCGGGCGGCTGGCAACGGGCACTTATGTTGAGATAATCATTCACAAATTGGTTAGAAAAAAACGCAGATACACTTTCTTCGAAACTAATATATAAGCTTTTCTCGTTATAAACTTTTCGAATTTAAGTAATGGCTCCAGCTATACGATGAGGTTAAGGAGGAAGCAGTTAGCGGGGGGATTACCGCCGGTTTAATGGCGGACGGAGTAAAATTAGTAAATCTGTTTGGTTACATTTTCACTATTGACAAGAAAATGGCAACAATATATAGTTGAATCGTCGGTTGGTAGCCAACTGATGAATGACGAAGTCGCGGCGGTACAACCTTGGATCGATTTGAATCGGAAAGGATAACTACTGCTTTGAACGAAATAACCCTGACACGACAGCCTTCTCTGACCAATCAAGTGCTCCGTATTCTTCTGGATCGCATCAAAGACGGCGTCTATCCCCCCGGGGAACAGCTTCCCCCAGAAAACGAATTAATTGATGAATTCCGCATCAGCCGGGCAACTTTGCGCAGCGCGTATGCCAAAATGGAAGAGCGAAACTTGATTCAGCGCCGCCAGGGCATCGGCACTTTTGTCAGCAGCCACCTCAATATAGCCAATCCCCTTATGGAAGCGATCGATTTCAACGATCGTATATCCCTCCAGGGATTTCAACCAGGGTTTGAACAGGTCAGCGCAAAGATTGTTGTTCCAGTAAAAGAGATAGTTGATCTTCTTTCCATGGAATCTGACCACCAGGCGTTGCGGGTTGAAAAACTCTGGACAGCTGATGGACAGCCGATAGTCTATATCATTAACCATCTCCCATTATCAATATTCGATAACCGGTTTAGCCAGGAAGATCTTCTCAATCCCGGTTTTACCGAGCCCCTGTTCTGGTTCTTGCGCCAAAAATGCAATCTTCCTGTGGACCACTTGACATCCTGCATCACCCCGGCGATTGTGAGCGTATGCCAGCTGCCAGAACAGTTTTCTAGTTACGAAGATAATTCTTCATTATTGGTGATCGAGGACGTCGGATTTACTGCTGCAGGTCGGCCGGTTTTCCATTCCAGAGAACATCTCCTGGGTCCGGCTAAAAGATTTGAGACTATCCGGCGTATTTTATAGGTTTGAAAAGGAAACAAAACCGAGCGGATCTTTATCAAAGGAGGTACAACGAGATAACAAATATAGAAACATCTATCCCGTTATTGAATTATGATACACAAGAGGAGATTTACCATGAAGAGTAAAAGATTTTTGGCAATTCTGAGCGTGCTGATGGTGATGGGTTTGATCCTGTCTGCCTGCCAGCCCGCAGCCGCCCCGGTCGATGAACCAGTAGAAGAAGTTGTCGAGGAAGAAGCTGTTGTAGAAGAAGCCGAAGAGGAAGAGGAAGTAGAAGAAGCCTCTATGGTTCCTGATACGATTCAATTCTGCACAATTTATTCCACCTCCATCACCGACAATGGCTGGGATCGCTCCGGACACGAGAGCTTCCTGCGTTTCATGGAAAACCCCGGATACGACATCGAGGTTAAGGAATTAAGATTCGCAGAAGGCCTGTGGGGCGACGAAGCTGAAGCTGCCATGCGAGAATATGCCGAATCTGGCTGCGATATCATTTGGGCCCACGGTGGCTACAATGACATCATCCTCAATATCTATCCCGAATATCCTGATGTGATGTTTGTTGAGGTTGGTTCTGGTTGGATTGATGGTGATCAGAATAACTATCACTATATGTACCGCTGCTATGATGGCGTGTATCTGATGGGTGTTTTGGCTGGCCTGATGACCGAAGGTACTGCTATCGGTTCAGCAGCTGGCTTCCCGGCAGAAGATGTCAATGACGTCATGAATGCATTCTTTGCTGGCGCAAAATCAGTTAAACCGGAACTTAAACAGAAAGTTGGTTTCATCAATTCCTGGTACGACCCCGTGGCAGCTGGCGAACTGGCCGAAGCCCAGAAAGCTGCTGGCGTAGACCAGCTCTTAATGGCTGCTGAGAACTTTGATGTTTGCGGCCCAGGCACCGGCGCAATGTGCTATGGTCCTTATATCGATTTCAGTGAATATTATCCTGGTGCAGTGATGGCTAGCTATATCGCCACCTGGGATGCCGGCTATGAATGGGCACTCAGCGAATGGGTATTAGCCAAAGAGACCGGTGAATGGAATGGCGGTCCGTTGGGATTCGAGAATAATATGGCTACTGGTGCCTGCACAGTTGTACTTGGCACTGGCATTGAAGAGACCCTGCCAGCCGATGTGCTGGAGCAGTTCAATGCTACCTACGAAGCCATCTTGAATGGTGAGATCGTTCCTGTGTTGGATATCAGTGAACCAGTTTCTGAGTAAATAAGTTTAGAAAGTTATGGAATAATGATGTGCCTCCAGGAAAGATAGGAGGCACATCATTTTGAGGAGGAAGCCTTGGACCAACAGTCCAAAACTCCGGTCGGGCATGGCCCGATCTTACTGGAAACAATAAACCTGACCAAAGAATTTCCTTTGGTATTAGCAAACGACCGGGTTAATTTTGAAATCAGGGAACGCGAAATACATTGTCTTTTAGGTGAAAACGGTGCAGGAAAGTCCACCCTTGCGGAATCGATTTTTGGTTTTTATTCCCCGGATGGTGGAGAAATACACTGGAAAGGGAAAAAAGTTGAAATCCCTTCTCCGTCAGCAGCCATGGAACTGGGTATAGGTATGGTCCATCAGCATTTTATGCTGGTAGAACCCCATTCTGTTTTAGAAAATATTATGCTTGGCAGGGATGGCCGCGGACCTTTACTGGATGAAAAAGGGACCCGGGCCAAGATAACAGATTTATGCGAACAATATAATGTGGATATGGATCCAGACACATTGATCTGGCAGCTCTCGGTTGGCGAGCAGCAGTGGGTGGAGATCCTGAAGGCGCTGTATGATGGCGTGGAATTATTGATCCTGGATGAACCAACAGCAGTACTGACACCGCAGGAAAGTGAGCGGCTGTTCTCAATTCTGAAAAAAATGAGCTATGAAGGGCTCTCGATAATCTTCATTACCCATAAATTGAATGAGGTAGTACAGGTATCAGACCGAGTGACTGTCCTGCAAAAAGGTAAAAAAGTGGACACCGTTAATACCTCGGATATCACCAAAGCCGATTTGGCCCGCATGATGGTAGGACGGGAAGTAGTTTTTAGAGTGCAGAGGGACGAGATCGATCCTGGAGATCCGGTCCTGGAAATGCGGGATGTGACTACCTGTAATGACCTGGGTTTGGAATGCATTCATGATGTCAATTTGGCGATCCATAAAAAAGAAATCCTTGGTATTGCCGGGGTAGCTGGAAACGGACAGAAAGAATTATTTGAAGTTTTGGTCGGTATGAGAGAGGGGTTATCTGGAGAAGTGTTGCTAAATGGTGAAAATATCACCGGCAAGAACCCCGGATATATCCGAAAGAAAGGTATGGCCCATGTACCAAGTGACCGGATCAAGGAAGGATTGGTGATGGATTTCAGCATTGCCGAGAATATGATCCTGGGCAACGAATGGACCTCTCCATACCGGAAAGGTTTTCTGTTGAATAATAAAGCCATTCGGGAATTTGCTCAGAGAGGCATGGAGAATTATGAAATCGCTGCCTCATCTATTGATCATCATACCGGCAGTCTTTCCGGCGGAAACTTGCAGAAGGTCATCTTGGCTCGTGAAATCGGATCGGATCCTTCCGTGTTAATTGCAAATCAGCCCTGCCGCGGTTTGGACGTGGGAGTGATCGAATATGTCCATAATCGCTTGTTGGAACTGAGGGCGAACGGCGTGGGTATCCTGCTCTTTTCGGAGGATCTGGATGAAATCTTAACCTTATCTGACCGGATCGCGGTCATTTTTAAAGGGGAGATCCTGGGGATCTTCGATGCGGCAGAGGTAGATATTGAAAAAATCGGTTTGTTAATGGCCGGGGTAAAGGAAGGCATGTGATGTTGAAATCTCTGGGACTTGAGATTACGAAAAGAGAAAAGATCCATCCGGCTGTTCAAATCCTGGCCGTGATCTTCGGTCTTGTTCTAGCGCTAGTCATTACTGGATGGATCATGAGCTTGACTGGCAACGACCCGGTTGAATCCTTTAAAGTTATGTTCAGGGGGGCTTTCGGGGAGAAGAGAAAGATTCTTAATTCCTTGATGAGATCAACACCTTTGTTGCTCGCTGCCCTGGCGACAGTAATAGCTTTTAAGGCGAAGGTCTGGTCAATAGGACAGGAGGGACAGATCTTTGCTGGCGCTATGATGTCATTTGCGGTTTATAGGTTGATCGACACAGCTGGATTATCTCGACCTATAGTTCTAACCATTGTTGTTCTGGCAGGAGTTCTTGGTGGAGCATTACTGGGGGGGTTGGCAGGATGGCTGAGGACCCGGTTCAATGTTGACATCATCATCAGCACAGTGTTGTTAAATTATATTATCACCACTATGCTGCTATTTTTGCTCTACGACCATAAATACTGGATGGGAGCAAATAATTATTATCCCCGCAGTGATATCATCGCCAAGGAATACTGGTTTCCAATCCTTGGGGAAACTGGCCGACTGTACGCGGGTTTTATCATAGCCGCAGTCTTGGCATTAGTGGTCTATTGGGTCCTTAAAAGAACGCCTTATGGGTATGATCTCCGAGCAATGGGAAACAATCCCATAGCAACTCAATTTAAAGGCATTGACGTTAAAAAATTGATCCTGGTGACCATGTTCATCAGTGGAGGCCTGGCTGGTATGGCAGGTGCTTTTGAGTTATTTGGCGTGCACCACAATGTGAATATGGATATCTCTCCAGGATATGGCTACACGGGAATCATCGTTGCCTTACTGGTTGATCTAAATCCCATCATGGTTATTTTTGCGGCGGTATTCTTCGGAGGCTTAATCAATGGCTCGGTGACGATGATCACCAGCACTGGGGTGCATACTTCAATAACCTATGTAATTCAAGCAATGATCTTGATTTCCGTCCTGGTCAGCCGGGCTCTTATAAATTACCGCATCCGGAGGATTAAACATGTTGAATGATTTTTTACAGGTTGCGGTGATCGTAAATATCCTGGCAGCGACGATCCGGATCGCGACGCCCCTGCTGTTAGGAGCCATGGGTGAATTGGTTGCAGAACGCTCCGGCGTAATGAATATGGGCCTGGAAGGCATGATGCTTTTTGGGGTCTTTATTGTCTGGTGGGTGACTTTTTTGGGTGGCTCGACATTAGCTGGAATTGGTGTGTCCCTCATTGTCGGTGCCATTTTAGGCTTGCTTTTGGCAGTATTGGTAATTTATCTAAAAGTTGACCAGACGGTGTCTGGGCTGGCAATTAACCTATTGGCGGTTGGTGTGGGGGAATATATCCCCCGGATGATGAACGTCCAGAATGAAGTTGTCCAGATCGCGATTCTGCCTAACCTGCATATTCCCTTCCTCTCTGATGTCCCCATTCTTGGGGAATTGCTCTTCCAGCAAAATCCATTTACATATCTGGCATTCATAAGCGTTCCAGTGATTGCCTGGTTTTTAAAGAGGACTAAATATGGTTTGGCGATCCGAAGCGCTGGAGAAAATCCGAAAGCGGTCGATACCAGGGGATTGAACGTTAACAGGATCAGACTGCTTTCTACTGTTTTTGCAGGAATGATGGCTGCCCTGGGCGGCGCTTTCTTGATGTCGGTCACTTCCCGTTACCTGCCTGAAATGACTGCAGGAAGGGGTTGGCTGGCCATCATTGTAGTGATTGCTGGCAACTGGAAACCATCCCGGATGGTAATCGCAACGCTGCTCTTTGCGTTCCTGGGTGCTTTGCAGGTGACTTTGACCACTTTTGATATTGCCATACCCTATGAGTTTTTCCTCGTGATGCCCTACGTGTTAGCTTTGGTGGCATTGGCTTTCTCTCGAGTACGATCTGCCCAACCTGAGAAATTGGGGGTCCCGTATTCCAGGGAATAGAATACAAAAATCATCTAATGAGAGCTCCCGGGGCAGAATATTGCCCCCGGGAGTTGTTTATTTAATGAGAAACGATTAGGGATTGAGTCCTTTTTGAAGGACTTAATCTCTAAAACATGAGACCACTACGCATAAGTGATTTTCCTCTTAAACCCTGTTTTTAGGATTGAACCCATCTGATTTATCCTTTATACTGATATCGTCATACGTATGAGGTCTGACTGGTTAGCCGACTGGAAAGCGAGGAGAAGGCCATGAAAGATTGGTTATTACCTACCGGCTTGGCGTTATTTGCCTGGATGTTTTGGGGCTTTCTGCCCAAACTAGCTGCCCGTCATATCAACGCCCAGAGCGCGATGATCTATCAAGTCGTGGGTGGCCTCGTTATCGGACTGGCCGTCCTTATTAATCTCAAATTCAAAGTCGATTTTAATGTACCTGGAATGCTCTACGGTCTTGCAATTGGATTGCTGGGCTTTTTTGGTGCCTTAATGTACCTAGTCGCCGCATCCAAAGGGCCTTTGGCCCTGGTTGCTCCAATTACTGCTTTGTATCCCATGGGAGCAATATTGCTAAGTTTCCTGGTACTGGGGGAATCCATCACCACCAAACAAGGGTTTGGTATTGGCCTATCCATGGTTGCGATCTATTTGATCTCTTCTTAAGTAAGGTAAGAACCTATGGCCCATAGTGAATTAGTGCAAGCAATTATTGATCTGGCTGAGAGAGAGGCCATTAAAATTACTGACCAATGGTTAAAAGATGGGGTCGATCCACAAAATATCCTGGATGATTGTCGGGAAGCTATGGGGATTATTGGTCAGCGTTTTGAAGATCTGCAGGCATTCCTTCCGGAGCTGATGATGGCAGGCGAGATCCTTAAAGCGGTATCTGATCAGATCAAACCCTTCCTGAAAGCCGATGCTTCAGAGGAGAAGCGGGAGATTGTGGTAATTGGCACCGTTCAGGGTGACATCCACGATATCGCCAAAGACATTGTAGTATTTATGCTTGACATTAACGGGTTTGAGGTCATTGACCTGGGGGTTGATGTTCCTCCATCCGTTTTTATTGACAAAGTCAAAGAAACCGGAGCAGGAATTCTGGCTCTGAGCGGATTCTTGACCCTGGCGTTTGACCCTATGAAGGACACGGTCAGCGCTTTACAGGTAGCAGGGTTGGATCAGACACGGGTGATGATCGGGGGAGGTCAGATCGATGATTATGCCTGTGCTTATGCAGGCGCAGATGCCTGGGGTCCTGACGCAATGAGCGCAGTTCGCCTGGCGCTGAGCTGGACCCAATAAGGGGCATATTTCAATCAAGTTGAAGGTGAAAAAAAAGGATAATAGCTTCTTCACAACCAAAGACCAAGATTAGTAATTCAGGAGACCATGATGGCAGAGTATATAAAAAACCAAATAGAATTAATGGACCTGTTATTGGGGGATGATCCTCAAGCCAGCCTGGACTGGGCAAAAAAAACCTTGGGAGGAGATCTTAGTGTAACTGACTTTTTTAACAATATTTTCACCCCCGCAATGGCTGCGGTGGGAGATAAATTTGGGCGCCTGGATATCTTTCTGCCCGAGTTAATGGATGCGGCAGATCGGGCCCAGGCTATCAGTGACCAGGTGGTTCAACCTATGTTATTAGCAGCTGGATCGGATCAGGAAATCATCCGTGGAAAAATTGTCGTAGCTTCTGTCAAGGGCGACCTGCACGATATTGGAAAAAACATGGTAGTTCTGATGCTGCGGGTGAACGGATTTGATGTGATTGATATGGGCGTGAATGTGCCACCCCGCGATGTGCTTGAAAAAGCCAAAGAAGTTGATGCTGACATTATCGGACTCTCTTCTTTGATGACTACCTCTATGCCCTATATGAAAGAATGTGTGGAACTGCGCGATGGTTTTGGACACAAAGATGATTTCAAGATCATCGTTGGAGGAGCTTCCATCACTGCCGAATATACGGCTGAGATTGGTGCAGACTCCTTTGGTGATGATGCGGTAGATGCGGTTCAAAAATGTTTGGCTTTATTAGATGGTCCGGCATAAAACGGAGTCGATATGAAGCAGCACCCCCGATTGATTGAAGTCCTGCAGCGCGCTGAGTCGGGTCAGATCATGGATGAGGCGGATTTTGAACGTAACTTGCTTGGACCCGAGATCAAAAAACTGGTCGATACATACGGAATTTCTTATTCCGGCGACGAGATCATCAACTGCGATGATGACCTGGCAGACCGGGTTTTTCAGGCTGCCCTGGATCTGGCCAGCGTAGTTGGAGTTTTCAACCAGAGCACCAGTCGGCGCATGGTCTGGAGCCGTGAGGAAATTGAAAGGGATCTTAAAGGTGCTCCGTCAGTCGCTTCACTTGGTGCAGGAGAACAGCAATTTTTGATCTCTGCCAGAAAACCCGATGACCGCAATCGTATGTCTGTCCTGGGTGGTGTGGTGGGAATTCCTTTTCCAGAAGAAATGTATGTGCCCCTTTTACTCAGCTTTCTGAACCAGAATATATTTGATTCCATTGATGGACCATCCCTGGAAACAGCCTATGGTCAACCGATCAAGGCCGGTACAGGCTGGGAAGTGCTGGGAGCCTGGCGGGAAGCGGAATTGGTCCAGGAAGCACTGAAAATTGCCGGCCAACCCGGTAGAGCTGTCTCTGCGGTTGAACTCGCGCCAACGGCGATGGGCGGTTTGTCTGGCGTGACCTGGGGTGGCTACCGTACTTTTGACAGACACCATATCCCCATGACCAGTGAGTTGAAAACAAATAATGACCTACTGGCTATAACCACCCATATCAACAATATCGGCGGTGTGATTGGGGCTTATTACAACCCCATTTACGGCGGCCATGCTGGAGGAGCAGAAGGCATTGCTATTTTGGCAGCAGCCGGTTTGATTCTGTCCCATCAATTGACCATAGGGCACACTTTTTGCACTCGGCCCACCCATCCTTTTTATGGTTGCGATACAACTCCAGAACTTCTCTGGGCGACCAGCTTGGCGCTGCAAGGATTGGCAAGAAACAGCAACTTAATGACTGCGGCTCTGGCAGGACCTGCCGGCGGCCCAGGCACAAAAACCATCCTCTATGAAAATGCAGCTTTCACCTTGATGGCTTTGTCATCTGGCACATCAGAATTGTTGGCAAGTCATTCTGCAGGAGGAGCTGTGCCTCGACACGGCAGCGGTCTGGATGCCAGGATCTGTGCCGAGATTGCCAGATCCATGGAGGGGCTCTCCCGAGAACATGCTAACCAGCTGCTGAAAGAGATCGTGCCAAGATATCAGGATGACCTGGATAAAAAACCGATCGGCAAATCTTTTGAAGAAGTCTATAACTTGGACACTATTGAACCTACGCCTGAATGGCAGGGGATATATGATGAGGTTCGGGAAGAGTTGATCCAGATGGGTTTACCCTTAGAGCAATTTAATTATTGAAAAATACAGATCAGTTAGGTTGTCGTTTACTAAACACAGGAGGCGAATATGGGTCACAGAGGAAGAATAGTGGAAGTCCTTCACCGGGCAGAAACCGGACCGATCATGGATGAGGAAAAGTTTGAGCGTGAATTGGTCGCACCTACGGTGAAGGAATTGGTCAAAAAATATGATCTTAAATTCGATGACAAACTGATCGTCAACAGTGATGATGAACTGGCAGACCGGATCTTCCAGGCCGGGTTGGATCTGGCCGAAACGACCGGGATGTTCTGCCAGAGTACCAGCCGGCGGATCGTCTGGACCCGGAAAGAGTTACTTGAAGGACTTAGACACTGCCCCTCGGAAGTGGTCATGGGTGCCGGTGCGGATGCGGTGACAGCCAGAGCTCGGGTGCCAGATGATGACCAGCGAGTTATTGTAGGCGGTGGGGCCTACGGCGTTCCAGTACCAGAGCATATGTATATTCCTATGAGCCTGAGCTACTTAAAAGAGGGTGTCATCGATGTGATCGACAACCCATCACTTGAGTCGGTTTATGGATATCCTGTGAAGGCAGCCTCCCCTTGGGAAGTTTTGGCTGCTCGACGGGAAGCTGAACTCGCTCTCCAGGCAGCCAATATTGCAGGACGGCCTGGAATATGTTTAGGCTGTGTAGAACTGTCAGCTACAGCCCTGGGTGGTCTGGCTGGTGTGTCCTATGGAGGATATCGGACTACGGACTGGCTCCATGCTCCCATTATGTCTGAGTTGAAGACCAACTACGAAATGCTCTCGATCGTGACTCACTCAGTACGGACGGGTACTCTCCTTGAGGCTTATTACAATCCTATTTACGGAGGTTATGTTGGTGGTGCGGAGGGTGTGGCAGTAGCAGTGGTTGGCGGATTGATCCTGCTCAACCAGTGCCATCCAGGACATACTTATAATACCCGGCCCAACCATCCTTTCTTCAACTGTGATACCACCCCGGAATTGATCTGGGCAATTGCTTTAGGTGTGCAGGGATTGACCCGCAATACCAACCTGCTAGTGGATACTCTGGTTGGACCTGCTGGCGGACCTGGTACCAAGACCATGTTGTATGAGAATGCCGCTTTTGTAGCAGCCACGACGGTTTCTGGACAATCATTAATGACTTCCTGCCATTCATCATCCGGCGGTAGCAATCCTCGTCATGCAAGCGGTTTGGACTCCAAGATATGCGGAGAGGTTACTCATGCCGTACGCGGTATGAAACGCGACGAAGTTAATGAGATTGTGAAGCAGATCATTCCTCTCTATGTGGATGATTTGGATAAAAAACCAATCGGGAAACCCTTTGAAGAAGTTTATGACATTGATAAAGTGGAACCCACCCCGGAATGGCAGGGTATGTACGACGAAGTCAGGGAAGAGTTGATCAAACTCGGACTTCCTCTGGATCGGCTGGTCTAGGTAGATAGATTTCCCGCCCGGTTCAACACTCCGGGGGGAACGTTTCACAACCATGATAATTTTGACCTGGGTTGTTTTATCAAGATAACGGAAGGGGAAACTCAAGGAAAACTATGAATAATAATCAAAACTCACTCAGCTTACGAGATCGCCGGCCGTTGTATATGCAGGCGATTGACGCGATCACAAAGATGATCGATTCCGGCGATTTAAAAACCGGGTCCCAGCTTCCACCGGAAGAGGATTTTGCGGTCCAATTGGGGATCTCCCGCTCTACCTTAAGGGAGGCCCTGGGGCATCTGGAGACCAGGGGCTATATTGCCCGGAGGCAGGGCGTCGGCACCTTTGTAACCATACCAACCAGCCCCGGATTTTTTGGTGGTTTACAGCGGCTGGAACCATTTAAGAAGTTGGCAGAAGCTGCCGGAATGAAACACTCCTTAGTGGATAAAAAAGTAACCCTGGTGGGGGCGGATCAGCAATTTGCAGCACTCCTGGATACCGAGGAAGGCACAAAACTTGTCCGCGTGCAAACGGTTGAAGCTATCGATGAGATCCGCTGTGTTTATTTTGATGATTATTTCCTCTACAAGGAAGGATTGGACAAGGAATTGTCTCAACAATCCGTCTTGACTTATATGTTTGATCTATGCTGCCCGCCGTTATCCCATACCCGGTCAGAGATCTTTGCTATTGAAGCTGATAAGGACGTAGCCGAGACACTGGATATTCAACCGGGAAAACCAGTCTTCCACCTGGAAGAGACTTATTTTGCAGACGATGGAGGAATTGTTGGGGGAGGGTTAATGTATTTTGTGACCGACCGCTTCCGTTTTTATATTACCCGACGAGCAGTCCGCGATCTTTTGTGATATCAGGAGAAAATGAATGGACCTAACAATACACAACGCATTGCATGACAAGACCCTTGAAACTGTCCACCTGGGTATCCAGGACGGGAAGATTGCCAAGGTATCCAAAGAGGAGATTCCAGCAGGGGATAAGGCCATCGACGCCAAAGGTGCCATGGTCTCCCCGGCTTTGATCGAACCGCATTTTCATATCGAGAATGCCCTCTTATGGGACACGAACAACCTCAATAACAGCGGCACCTTATTGGAAGCTATTGATATCTATGCTGATGTGAAAGTAAAACTTACTGACGAAGATATCATGCAGCGGGCTTCTTTGACCATTCACGAAGCTTTGAAACACGGCACGTTGTGGATGCGCAACCATGTCGATATTGACCAATATGCCAAACTGGATCTGCTGCGCGGTGTTGTAGCCGCTAAAGAAAGGTTCAAGGATGTCTTTGATCTGCAGATCATTGCCTTCCCGCAGCACGGCCTGGCGAAAAATCCTGAGTCAGTCGATCTGATGTGGCAGGCGATGGAAAATGGCGCTGAGCTGGTTGGCGGTATTCCGCACCACGAAGAATCCATGGAAGACGGCGCCAAACAGATCGAGATCGTCTTTGAAATCGCCAAGAAATATGATGTGAATATTGATATGCACATTGACGAGACCGATGATCCTTACTGGATGTCATTGGAACTTCTAGCGGATAAAACCATAGAAGAAGGTTACCAGGGGCGAGTGACCGCTGGGCACTGCACCTCGATGGCAGCCTGGGATAAAAAGACTTTGGCCCGGGTGATTGACAAAGTTAAGAAAGCAGAGATCAGCGTGGTTTCAAACACCCCAATTAATTTGTTGCTTCAGGGGCGGTCGGACGAGATCCTGGTTCGGAGGGGTATTGCCCGCATCAAGGAACTGATCGAAGCGGGTGTAAATGTCTGCTGTGGTCAGGACGACCTGATGAATATGTTCTACCCGTTTGGGCGAATGGACCCCCTTGAAGTGGCCAATATAGCGGCCCATGCTGGACACCTGACTTCGCCGGATGAGATCCAGATAGTATTTGACATGCCGCGCTATAACGCTGCTAAAAATATCGGCCTGAAAAATTATGGTGTTTACGAAGGCGCAGACGCCAACCTGATTTTAATAAACGCTGCTACAGCAGTGGAAGCCTTGCGCCTCAAACCCGAGCGGCTGTATGTAATCAAGGAAGGGAAGATACTGGTTGAGAATTCTGTCCAAACAACCTACGCAGACTGGATTCCGACCATTGATTAAGGGCCTATATCCCCGAGCGAGATGGGACTGCAAAAGAAATTAACTATTGCTGAAAACAATTTATTAAGGAGATCCTTGATGGAAAAATCAAAAGTCTATGATTATATGCTTTCGGTTTTGGATAAAGCTGAAAACGGACCGATTCTGGAAGAGAAGGATTGGGACAGACAGTATATTAATCAATCGATCAAAGACCTGATCAAGAAATATGATATTCAGTGGGATAAAGAAACCATGGTCCCATCAGATGACGCCCTGGCAGACCGCCTCTTTGAGGCCGGTATGGAGCTGGCCCGAGAGGTGGGCGTGTATTGCCTGGATACCAAGCGCCAGATGAAATGGAACCAAGCGGAGCTGGACTATATTTTATCCACAGCCCCGGATGAGGAAACTATCGGCTTAGGTGATGACAGTGTCACTATTCGACACAGGCTTCCGGATACAGATGCTGATATCACCACCATCGGCGGCCCTTATGGAACACCGGTTCCTGAAGAATTATTTGTGCCGATCATGACCAGCTATGCCCAGGAACGAGATCTGGACTATATAGATAACGCTACTTTGAGCACCACCCACGGCCGTCCCATTAAAGCTGGTTCACCCTGGGAAGCAGTAGGATGCTGGCAGGAAGCCCAGCTTTCCTTTGAGGTATTGGAACGAGTTGGCCGTCCTGGCATGCCCATTGGCTGTGCGGAGGATTCGCCTTCCGAGATTGGCGAACTGGCTACCTGCACCTATAACGGGTTCCGGCAAACTGACTGGCACCATGCCTCCTTTATTTCAGAATTGAAAGTGGCTTATGCCGAATTGACAAAAGCAATGCACTATCAGCATACCGGATCCTTTGCGCATAATTTCTACAACACAATTTACGGCGGATATGTAGGTGGCGCAGATGGATTAGCCGTCGCAATCGTAGCTGGTGTTCTGTTAATGAAAGCAGCCCTGAATGGAAACACATTCAATCCAGGACCCAGTCATGCCCACCTGAGCTGTAGCACTTTCCCGGCCATGATCCCGGCCTTATCTCTGGGATTCCAGGCCATCAGCCGCAATACCAAATTGCTAACCTCATCATTCCCACGCCCTATTGGCGGCCCTTGCACCAAGGAGCTTCTATATGAATCGGCAGCGGTGGGAATTGCTACTGTACCTTCAGGAATTTCAATTCTGGAAGGCATCCAATCAGCCGCGGGCCGAATCGAAGGGCATGTGACCGGACTGGAAGCCAGATTCCTGGCCCAGGTTGGCCGGGCGACAGTGGGAATGACCCGGGCAGAAGCCGATCCACTCGTCAGAAAATTGACGCCGTTATATGCGGAACAGCAGAAAACAGGAATCGCGCTGAAAGGAAAACATTTCACAGAGGCTTACGATCTCGAAACTATCCAGCCTACCGCGGAATGGCAAGGAATTTATGAAGAAGTCTGCCAGGAAATGGAAGACATGCTTGGATTGAAACTATAGGTTTTGGAATCGAAAAGGATTAATAACATGAAAAAAGAAAATTACGAATATCTGGCTTCAGTTTTAGAGAAAGCTGATACCGGCCCGGTAATTGAGGAAAAAGAGTGGGATTACCAGTATATTGGCGCCAAGACCAAGGATCTGATCAAAAAATATGATATCAGCTGGGACAAAGATACCTATGTGCCCGCTGATGATGATCTGGCGGATCGCCTGTATCAGGCAGGTTGGGAGCTGGCCCTGGAAAGCGGTGTATACTGCCGCAATACAAAGAAGCAAATGCTTTGGACAGAGGATGAACTAAAAGGAATTATCGATTCAGGACCTTCCGAATTGGTTGTTGGAACTGGTGATGATGAAGTTGTAATTCGTCAACGCCGGCCGGAACAGCCCTCCCGGGTCACTATCCTGGGCGGCGCTTACGGTACCCTGATCGAAGAAGACCTTTTTGGCGCAATGGTGGAAGCCTATGCAAAAGAACCTCTGATCGATATTGTTGAACCCCCTTCCATTCCCACTGCTTTTGGCAGGACCATCCGCATTCAATCTCCCTGGGAAGTGATGGCGGCCAGGCGGGAATCGGATCTGGCCCTGGCAGCAGTCAAGCGGGCTGGCCGACCGGGAATTTGCATTGGCGCGGCAGCTACATCAGGAAGTGAAATTATCGAGCTGGCTGCAACCAGCTATAACGCTTATCGACAAACCGATTGGCATCACACTTCTTTCGTCAGTGAAAACAAGGTCACTTATGCGGACCTGACCCGGGCAGCTCATTTCTACCTGACCGGATCGGTTGCACACACTTTTTGCGATCCGATCTACGGAGGCTACCTTGGGGGTAAAGAGGGCATAGCAATTGGCTGCGTCGCCGGCCCAATCCTCCTGAGAGCAACATTGCTCGGGGATACGGTTAATGCAGGCCCCAGCCACGCCCATCTAAGCTGTGATACTCATGCGGATCTGCTCGCCGCTCAGGCCCTCAGCTTCCAGGCTATCGCCCGCAACACCCATTTGCTGAAAGGGATTCATATTCGACCGGCCCACGGACCGGGAACCAAAGAGATCCTCTATGAAGTAGCAGCCATGGCCATCATGGGTGTGACTTCCGGAGTGGATTACCTTAAATCTGTCCAATCTGCCTGCGGAGTAAATATGGGACATACATCCCCGGTTGAAGCCCGGTTATGCGCCCGGGTTGCCCATGCTTCGGAAGCCCTCAGCAGAGAAGAAGGAAACGCCCTGGTGACCCAGCTGGTGAACAAATACCAGGATTTGATACCGACTGCAGATACAGGAATACATTTCCGCGATAGCTACAATTTGGAAACCTTGGAACCGGCCCAAGCCTGGCAGAAAATATATGAAGAAGTTGTCTCCGAACTTAGAGAATTGGGTCTATCTATCTAACCAAGATTTAAAGAGGCAGAAATGATCGAACCAAAAGTAAAGATCGATGAATTCGTAAATATTTTGGATAAAGCAGAAAATGGCCCCAGGGTGGATATCAAAGAATGGGACCAGGTTTATATTTACCAAACCATCAAGGATCTGGTTGAGAAATATGATATCCGTATAGATGTCAAAAATCCGGGAGTTCCTTCTGATGACGATCTTGCAGACCGGGTCTTTGAAGCGGCCATGGACCTGGCGGTCCAGAGCGGTGTTTACTGCACGGATACCCAACGCCAGATGATTTTCAGCAGGGATGAATTGGAAAAAGTCCTTGCCCGGGTTCCGGAAGAGGTCCAGATCGGCGAAGGACCAGACACTCGTGTAATCAAGAAGAGAATGGTGGACCAGGAAGGCCATGTAACTATAGGGGGAGGCTTCTGGGGTGTTGTGGTGCCTGAGGACATGCTATTACCCATGACCATGGCGTATGCCCAGATAGAGGAAAATGATTTTCTCTGCACCGGGGCTTTGAGAACCACCTATGGGCGCCCCATCCGGGCATACTCTCCTTGGGATACCCTGGCCTGCTGGCAGGAAATGCGCCAGACCTTTGAAGCCATTGATCGTGTGGGGCGTCCCGGGATGACAATTTCCGGGCCGAATACCAGTGCCAGCGCCATCGGAACAGTTACTACGGTCACACATGGATGTCTCCGCCCATCAGATTATGGAAGTGTTGCCTTCATGAGCGAATTGAAGGTGTCATATGATGACCTGATCCGTGCCTGCCATTACGTCCAGACCAATTCCTTTGCGCACAATTTTTACAACCCGATCTATGGCGGTTATGCAGGCGGGGCTGAAGGTGTGGCGGTCGCCCATGTGGCAGGTTTCATATTAATGAAAGCCACTTTGTTTGGTGAAGCCTTCAATGCCGGGCCCAGTCATGCCCATATGAGCACCAATACTTTCCCACCCTTGATCCCGGCCCAGGCACTGGCACATCAGGCTTTGAGCCGGAATACCAATATCACCTGCGCGAATTTCACCCGGCCCAATGCTGGCCCGGGAGAGAAAGACCTGCTCTATGAAATTGCAGCCTACCAATTGGCGACTGTGACCTCTGGAGTTGAAATAGCTACAGGTGTGCAAACTGCTACTGGACGTCATGAAGCTCATTGTTCACCGTTAGAGGTCCGGTTTTTGATCAAGGTTGTTCGGGCTGCAGAAAAAATGACCCGAAAAGAGGCAGACCCGATTGTTAAGAAACTGATCGCCCTCTACAGAGACGGCCAGAAAGAACAAAAGATCGGCAAGCCATTTAATGAAGTCTATGATTTAGAGACTTTGGAACCCAAATCAGAATGGCAGTCCGTTTTTGATGAAGTAGTAGATGAACTCGTAAGTTTGGGACTAAAGCTTTAATTATTTTGAAAGGATTAGCTATGAATAAACCCGAATACCTGGCACCAAAAACCTTAGAGGAAGCCTTCGAGGCGCTTAAGAGTAATCCGGACGGCACGATGATCATTGCCGGCGGTACCGACATGGTTCCCCGCATGCGAGCTGGTGTTTTTAAACCAGATTTACTGGTTGATCTCCGCCTGTTGGCCTTGGATGAGATAACACTTGAGGATGACTTTGTTCGGATTGGCGCTTATGTTACCCATTCCGACATCCTTGGATCACAGCTCTTGAGTGATCAGTTCCCTGCCCTAGTGGAAGCAGCCAAAGATATTGCTGGGCCTCCTATCCGCAATCGCGGTACGCTGGGTGGCAATCTAGTAAATGCATCACCTGCTGCAGACCTGGCAACACCCCTGATCGCCTATGATGCGCTAGCGGTCATAGCTGACCAGAGTGGCGAGCGAGATGTGCCGCTGAGTAGATTTTTCACTGGCCCTGGAAAGACAGTGTTAAAGCCAGAAGAAATTCTTACAGCAATTAAGATCCAGAAAATCTCCAGTAAGACAGGCGCAAAGTTTACCAAGTTGGGTAAAAGAAAAGCAATGGCCATTGCTGTTGTCAGCGCGGCAGTAAGGATTTCCCTGAACGAAGAAGGAAAAATTCAAACAGCCAGGATTGCCCTGGGGTCTGTCGCACCGGTTCCTCTGCGAGTTCCAAAAGCCGAGGAAGTTTTGGAGGGGAAAACACCTGACGAAAAATTATTTGCCAACGCCGGACAGACTGCCAGTGAGCAATGCACTCCGATCTCGGACCTACGCTCAACGGGTGATTACCGAAAAAAAATGGTCGCGGTTTTGGTCAGAAGGGCTTTATCAGCGGCCTGGGAAAATCTGCAGGCGGAGTGATCTATGACTAATATTACTTTGAATTTTACTGTCAACGGAGATCCACAGGAAGTGACCACATCTCCCACAAGCACTTTGCTCAGTGTTTTGCGGGACGAATTGAAATTGAAAAGCCCTAAGGAAGCTTGCGGTCAGGGAGATTGCGGCGCGTGTGTAGTCCTGCTGGATGGAAAAGCGGTCAATTCCTGTTTGGTCTTGGCTGCCCAGGCCCAGGGAGCAGAGGTGCTCACTATTGAAGGTTTGGCCGAGCATGGAAAACTACATCCCCTGCAGCGGAACTTTATCGATAATTGGGCCTTCCAATGCGGCTACTGTACCTCAGGGATGTTGATGTCAGTTTACGGATTGCTCCTGGATAATCCCAAACCGACACGAGAGGAAATTAAAACAGCCATTTCCGGCAATCTTTGCCGCTGCACAGGTTATGAGGAAATCATTGAAGCTGTGGAAATGACTGCGACCGAGTTAAGTAAATAATCAAGATCTATATGACAAGGAGAACAATATGAGTGACTGGAATACATTACAACCGCAATTTATCGATTTGATATTAGCTGGTGATGATGCTGCTGCCATTAAGATGGCCAAGGATTCCCTTGATGGCGGGACTACCCCGGTAGAGTTTTTTGAAAATTGTATAGCTCCCTCCTTGAAGGAAGTAGGCAAACGTTTTGAAACGCTGGATATCTTCCTGCCGGAAATGGTCACTGCAGCGGATACTGTAGAAGCCGTAAATACTGAAGTGATCAACCCTGCCGTTGCGGAAGCTAATGATGGCACCAGCATGTCCCAGGGCAAAGTACTCCTAGCGACAGTCCAGGGCGATTTGCACGATATCGGTAAAAACATGGTTGGCCTGATGTTAAAAGTAAATGGCTTTGAAGTTGTTGACCTGGGCACCAATGTTTCCCCAGCTGATATCGTCGCCAGAGCGGAGCAGGAAGAAGTTGACATCATCGGTATGTCAGCCCTCTTAACCACCTGCCTTCCGTATATGAAAGATGTAGGCGACCACCTGGTAGCCAAAGATATCCGGGGAAAATATGAGGTCATTATCGGTGGCGCTGCTGCAACCCCAGATGTAATGGAAGAGATGGGTGCCAATGCCTACGGAAGCTCTGCAGCCGATGGCGTAAAGAAATGTAAGATGCTTTTGGGAAAATTATAACGACAACAGGTTGCTGCTAAGACCTTACGGAAGGAGAAGATCATGGCACAGCGCAATAATATGGGCGTGATTGTCGCAGGCGTTACTGGAATGGTGTTTGGTGGTGTTACAGCCGTAGAAGGTTATGTTTCCCGGTCTGTTGGCGCAGTGAATGCCAGCTTGATCGAACATGTTTTTGCAGCGATGGTGGCTGTTCCCGCGGTGATTTATTTATTCATGCGGGGCAACTTGACATGGGAAGGGACCAAATCTATCCTTCCTATATCGGCTGTAGCCGGCGTAATGGTCATTATCGCTGTGGCTGGTGTCGCCTATGCCATACCCAAGACCGGTGTTGCGGCTGGCAATATGGCCATGATGTTTGGTCAGATGGCAGTTGCGGTAGTGATCGATATGATCGGAGTCGGTGGATATGATAAAGTCCCGCTGACCTTACCGCGAGTTCTTGGCCTTTTACTGATGATCGTTGGTGTTTACTTAGTGCTGCCACGGCAGTCTTGAAAACAAGGATGATATATGCACGACTATGAAATAGTTGGAAAGGGAATGGCTGCTATTGGGGGGAAGGACGTTGTCACAGGAAAAGCGGTGTACGCACCGGATATTGAATTTTCGGATATGCTGGTTGGGAAACTGCTGTACAGCCCCTATGCCTGCGCCCGGATTCTCAAGCTGGATGTTGCAAAGGCCAGAGAGTTACCTGGTGTGGTTGCAGTCATGACAGCAGAGGATATTCCTGGTGAAAACAGCTACCAATACTGGTACAGTGACCAGCCCTTACTGGTGAAGGATCAAATCCGTTATCGAGGAGACCCGCTTGCAGCCGTAGCAGCGGAAACAGAAGAGATTGCCCTGCTTGCCCTGGCTGCTATTGAAGTTGAATATGAACCCCTGGAAGGGATATTTGATGTCGATGAAGCCATGCGGCCGGGCGCGAAGAAGGTCTGGGCAGAGAAAGAGAATATCCACAGCCATCATGTTGAGAGCTGGGGGGATATCGAAGAGGGTTTTTCAAAAGCGGACGTGATCGTTGAAAACACCTTCCAAACCTCATATCAGGAACATGCTATGCTGGAAACTGAATCAGCGGTTGCAAAATTGGATCTAGACGGCTCGGTAGTGGTGTATGCCTCCGCCCAAGCTCCTCACCGCGACCGGATCCAGATTGCCAGGGCTTTAGGTGTGCCTGAAGCGATGGTGCGTGAGATCACTCCTCATATCGGAGGTGCATTTGGCGGGAAGGATGAAGCCAATATCCAGATTCATGCCGCATTGCTGGCTAACCAGACCAAACGACCGGTCCGCATTGTTAGGACCCGGGAAGAATCTATCCTGACCCATGTCAAACGCCACCCGATCAAGGTGAAATACCGCATGGGCGCAACTAAAGAGGGTAAATTAACTGCAATTCATCTGGTGGGTATCGGGGATACCGGTCCTTATGTGAATGCCGGTGAAGAAGTCATGATGGTGATGGGCGCGTATGGATTCTCACCCTATTTTGTTCCTCACGCCAAGACTGAAGCATATACGATATTTACGAATAATCCGATAGGCGGCGCCTTCCGCGGATTTGGTGTACCGCAGGCAACCCTTGCTTTTGAGGGTTCGATGGATGCGCTGGCCAGAGAACTGGAAATGGACCCCCTGGAGATCCGGAAGATCAATGGATTAAAAACAGGTCAGAAATTCCAGCCTAATTCTGTAGTACGGCAGGCAGAAGGGCTGCTGGCTTGCCTAGATAGAGCTGCTGAATTATCAGACTGGAAGAATAGAGGGGAAAAAGAGCGCCAACCTGCCCCGAATCTGCGCCGCGGTTGGGGATTGGCTTTATCCTTTCATAAAGTAGGTTTTGGACGTAATATACCGGACCACGCCGCCGCTGGCATCAATATGGCCCCGGATGGCTCGGTTTTGGTTCGGACCGGCGGGGCAGATCTGGGACAGGGCTTACATACACTGATCGCACAATTTGTTGCTGAACAGTTGGGGGTTCCCTTTGATCAGGTGAAGGTATTTAAACCGGATACCACCCTCGCTGCAGATGCTGGTGCGTCAGTTGCCAGCCGCGCGACCGTTTTTTCTGGAAACGCAACCCTGCGAGCCGCAGCACCCATTCGTCAAGTTCTAATTGATCTTGCCGCCGCTGAGGTTGGCGCTGATCCAGAACTGATTGATCTAAAAAAAGGATATGTATATGTAGAAAATGAACAGGTCCAGCTTTCTATCCAGGAACTTGCATCTATGGCTTATGAGAAGAACCTGCCAATGCAGGCGACCGGTTTTTTCACCATGGATTATCCCGAGGTGAAATTGGATGACGGTTCCACCGGATTTGAACAAGTGGTTGGATTTGGAGCTCATGTGGCACAGGTCCTGGTTGATGTGGAAACAGGACAGGTTGAGGTGGAGCGGGTCATCGCTGTGCACGATGCTGGCACTATCATCAACCCTAAAGGAGCCCGTGGTCAGGTGGAGGGGGCCGTTTCGATGGCCTGCGGTTATGCCTTGATGGAAGAGTTGATTGTGGACCAGGGATTGATCCAGAATCCTTCCTTGGAGAGTTATTTGATCCCCACGGTATGGGACGTGCCAGAGATTATTGCGGACTTCGTCGAGATCGAAGATGCTGCGGGACCACTTGGGGCCAAAGGATTGGGTGAACCGCCCATGAATATCACTCCAGCTGCGATCGCCAACGCGGTAACTGACGCCATCGGTGTACCCGCTACCCATCTTCCTATCACGCCTGAACGAGTCTTGTCGTTATTAGAAACTAAGTAAATTTAACCGGGATATACATGACAGCCGCTTATCAAAATCGCTTGGATAATCTGAATAAAGCCTTTCGCCTGGAACTCAAGGAAAAGGTGCTGCTGGCGCCATTCTCGGATCACTTTTTCTCCACCAGAAGGACGGGACTCTCGAATAAAGACGCCATGGTGGATCACAAGAAGCGCTATCAGGCAATCAAACAAACTGTCTTGGATTTTGATTTGGATCTGGCGATGCAGTCCGGAGTCTACCCGGCGCAGTGGTTCTCAGCACTGGATGCTAAACATTATTATTGGCCAGGCGGTGAGCTGCCTGAGGATAAAACCTTCCAATTCAATGAAAAAGAGAACTTGATGGCGGATGAATATGACCAATTCCTTGCTGATCCGACAGATTTCACGATCAGGGTGCTCTGGCCGCGTATGACGGGTAAACTGGAACCTATGGCAGCGTTTCCGCCCATATTTTCGCTGGGACCGGACCCCATTTTCCTGGGGCCGGCTTTTTCGTATCCTGAGAACCTGGAAGTATTACGGGCGTTGATCAAACTGGGTGAAGCTGCGGCAGAGTCGGATCAGGCTGGAGCGGAATATGTAGCAGACATGAAAGAGCTTGGTTATCCGGTATCCTATCAGGCTAATTTCACACCCCCCTTTGATATCGTTGCAGATTTTCTGAGAGGATTAAAGGGAACCATGTTGGATCTGTACAGGCAGCCGGAAAAATTACTAGCTGCAGTTGAACTCTACGTGGAACCCCAGATCGAAGCCGCAATCAGCTGGGCAGAGGCAGTAGGCAATCCACGGATCGTATTTTGGATGCATAAAGGTGCAGCAGGTTTTATGTCAGATGAGCATTATAAGGATTATTACTGGCCCAGCACCAGGAAAGTTATGCTCCGCCTGGTTGAAGCGGGGCTGACGCCGATACTTCATGTCCAGGGAGACTACACCCCCAGGCTAGAATATCTAGCCGAGCTTCCCCGCGGCAAAGTGCCCATTCATTATGATCGGGTTGATCACCAGAAAGCCCTGGAGATCATGGGTGACCGCCAGTGCTTCTGGGGAGGGATCTCTTCGGCATTGTTGGTGACTGGAAACCAGGAGCAGGTGAAGGATGAAGTAATTAAGTTGATAGAATCATTTGGACCACTAGGCGGTTTGATTGTGGATGGAAGCGTAGGCATCCCTGACGAAGCCAAGCCCGAGAACATTCAAGCCCTGGTGGACACAGTCCGGTCATACAACGCAGGCTAAGGATAATTAAATATGGAGAAGAA
>Ga0307990_1000434_pt1 | contig 37617 bp, 36 predicted proteins | sample EllFjometagen129_FD_203168 | JGI IMG/M metagenome (GOLD analysis project Ga0307990, IMG submission 203168) | Marine microbial communities from Ellis Fjord, Antarctic Ocean - #129 | ecosystem: Environmental > Aquatic > Marine > Unclassified | place: Southern Ocean | collected 2014-10-08
ATTATATCATATTCATTTGATTTATTTGTGTGAAACTATGAAATCTTTATAAAATCTTTTTGCTTCGGTTAAAGCTGATTTTCTTATAGATTCATTTTTACCATGTATTTTTCCTAATTCTTTATTATTCATTCTGACAGGTGAAAATCTAAATGCTGATTCTGTAAGCTCTGAAAAGAACCTACAATCACTACCACCAAGCATTATATAAGGAGTCACAACTACATCAGGGTAGTTCTTATTAATAGTCTTAACAAGGTATTTATATGGCTCATTAGACGTGCTTGAAATAGGTGATGCTTCTCTTCGTTCAGTAATTTCTGCTTTAAGATCGAATTTAGCAGCTAATTTTTTAAGAACTTCAAAAGAAGGGTCTACATCTTGAAAAGGTTGCGTTCTCATATTAGCTATTACATATGCTTCAGCCGGTATTACATTCTCAGCTTCAGATCCTTTACACATTGTAAAGGCTATTGTGGTAGACAATAAAGCTCTACCAAAGCTATTTATTTTCGGCAATAAGAATGTAATTAACGGTTTAAATAACCAAAAGTTACCAAATAAGAACCGGAATCCAAAACTCATTTCTGGTGCTGCTTTTTTGAATATATCAGCTACTTCTGGTAACATCTTTGTCTTCATTGGAAAGTTACTTTCACACTCAGTAATAAAAGCTGCTAGTCTAGCAATTGGACTATTCTTAGGTGGTGTCGATGAATGTCCACCTTTGCTTTTAGCGGTAAACTTAACATTAAAATACCCTTTTTCAATAACACCAACCACAGCAATAGGTGTTTTAACTGACGGTAAACTATCGCTTACTATCGCGCCACCTTCATCTAATACAATATATGGTACAATGCCTTTTTCTCTTAAATATTCTACAGACTTTAAAGCGCCGTCTCCACTTATTTCTTCATCAGTAGCCGATGAAATATATGTATCATATTCTGGAACATGTCCATCTTTGATTAATTCATCACAAGCTTTGAAAAAAGAATAGAGTGTAGATTTAGTATCTAAAGTACCTCTACCATGTATTTCTGTATCGGTAACTTTACCAGAAAATGGATCAAACTCCCAATCATTTGGATTTGCAGGAACAACATCTTGATGAGCCATTAATACCATTGGTTTTTCACTTGATTTCCCTGGCCATTTAAATAATAAAGACCCACCTTCAAAGAACTTCTTTTCCATTGTCTTGAAGACATTAGGAAAAAGTTCTTCCATTAATACATGAAATTCATCAAACTTCTTTATATTCTTTAAATCTTTTTGATATGATAATGTATCAATTTTAATCATTTTACTGAATTCTTTAGCTAATAAATCACTCTCTAAAGGATCATTTTCTAATGGTTTCAAAGATTTACTTCTATTTTTTATAATTACTGTGTTAACTAAAGCTATTACAAGCAATAAACCTATAATACCTAATATTCCATATAAAACCCACATAATATCCTCCTATATTAATTTCTTATTAAACAATACTTTAGATATAACAATTGTTACTATAGCGGCTAACAAGATTGTTATCATCATATTTTTTATTATAAATGTTGGTGCTATAAAACCAAGAATTACTACAAAAACTAAAGGAGCAATAATTAATTTCATATTTCCTTTGAAATATTTATATCCTAAAGCACCAAATAAAGCTGAAATTACCCAATTAAATGCGGGAGCTAATACCTCACTTTGTAGAATTGGTGCTAATGGTATCAACATAACAACACCCAAAGAAAGAATAATAACAGTAGTTATTGATGAAAAAGCAACAGCCATTGTACTTACAACTTCATTTTCAGGAGTTCCTATTTTAGTGCCACATAATTCAGTAGCGTTCATAACACAAGGTACTTTTAAATTTACAAGATTTCCTGTTATGAATGCTAAATATGTAGCTGAAGTACCAAGTAATGGTGAATAGGTCATCATTTCAATTAATCCACCTGGTAAGAATATTACTGATAAAGCTACCACACCCGTAAACATTTGACTTAAGTTTGGTGATACACCTGTTATAAGCCAAATCATCACTGGAGCTAGAAACATTACAATAATTCCCATGATTGTGAATAATCTACCATATCTATGCATCAAAGTTCTATAATTGTCATTCATTAGTAGATACCTCCTAATCCTATAAGCACAGCTGAAGCCATACCTATTAACATTGATAATGATAATTGGAAGTTCTCTAACCATTTAATGTTTTTCTTCTTAACTAAATATTCAAAACCCATCATTGATAAGAAAGAAACAACAAAAACAACTAATGGAACAAATGTTTTTGTGTATTCAGCGTTATCAGAACTTACTGCCATTCTTGAAAATGCTTCTCCAAAATATGCAGATATCAATCCAATAAAAACAGATTGAAATAATAAAGGGCCAAAACTTCTACCCTCTTTTTTTGTAGCTTTGTCTACTACTTTAGATTGGTATTTCTTAAAGAAAAACAAAGTAAATAAACTTCCCCAAACAATTGCAATTGTCATCGTGAAAGCTATAGTTACAAAATTTTCTACTGTCATAGTTGCTGCTGTAACATCACCAACAGCTTGATCTACTGCTAATAGTTCATAATGCAAAGCACCTAAAACAGACAATCTAATCCAAGGCAAGGCAATGCCTAGCAAACCAGACATTGTTATAACACCAATAAAAATACCAATTGAAGGTAAAATACTGAAACTGACTGAAGAAATAACAGCCTTTTTAATATTTTCCTTTTCCATCCCTAATTCTTTTGATTGTTTATACGCCTTATAGGCAAAGAATAAAGATCCACAAATAATAAAAATTGTTACGAAAGCTCCTATGGCGTATAGCCACCAAGCTCCCCTAACGTCTTGAATTGTTAATGCATTAAAAATCATAATTATCATTATCCTCTCGTTATTCTATTTTACTAGATTTCTGGCTTTTTTACTACTCATACAAAGGAATAAACTAAGATTCCCTAATAATAATAATTTTGAATTTGATTGTAAGTATTTAAAATTTGGTAAAATTTAACATATTTTTTAAATATAACACATATTAAAAACAAGAGCTGAATTTTCAGCTCTTTTTCTTGTATTTTTTTAAATATCTTTCTTCTTCTGAAAAAATACATCCACAGTATTTTTGCATATACTGACCCATATTTCTAGCTTCATTGTTACCTTCTCTAAAATACGGCCTTGGATCAACATAATAGAATGCAACGCCTACTTCTTTAGCAATTTCTTCAGCTTTTGCTTTAATGAACTCATGTTTTTGATATGGACTCACTAATAATGTTGAAGTAAATCCATCAAAATCTAATTCTTTGGCTTTTAAAGCTGTTTGTCTAAGACGATCTAAATAGCATTTATCACACCTATTGTCTAAATCATCAGATACCATTCTAATGAAATCCCTTAATCCATATTCTTCATCAGCGACTAATGGTATGTTAATTTCTTTAACAAATTCTTTTAAACTATTTAGTCTGCTCTTATACTCTTGATATGGATGAATATTAGGATTATACCAATATGCAGTTACATCATGTACATTTCTATCAATTGCTTTAAGTGTTCCGACCATACATGGGCCGCAACAAACATGTAATAATAATTTCATAATTAACTCCTATAACATTGTTAGTTTTTCTTTAGCTGGATGATATTTTAAACCAGCAGCTTTTCCAAATAACTCTTTTGCTTTTGAAATATCTTTCTCAACAAATTCCGTGCCTTCTAAGTACAAATTAGCTAATTCATACAAAGATTCGCCGTCCGCAGGTCTCTTGACCGCTTCTTTTAAATATTCAAAAGCCACTTTAGGTTCTGTGCCTTTTAGAATATTATACATTCTAACCATAGCTTTTGTAAACTTATTTTTGCTAGCTAGCTCAAAATAATACCTAGAAATCTTCAATGATCTCAAATCATAGTTATCTAAGCTATATAAAGTTCCTAGCATATACATTGCATAAGTTGTATTAATCTCACTTGTAATAGGCGAATTTATATATTCAAACAATAAATCTCTAATTTCTAAGTAACAAATATTTTTCTTTTTATTAGACATTTTAGTATTTAATACATGATCATATAATATTTGAGCGTATTTATACTTTGCCCCTTCATTATTAGTTTCAATAGCTTTTCTAAATGATTCTTCTGCTTTTTTGAAATCTTTTGGAGCGCCAACACCTTTATCGTAAAAGATACCTAACCAATAATAGCCGTTGTTATTTCCTTTTGAAACAGCTTGTTGCATATATTGAAAAGCAAGACCAGGTTTAGCGCCGGTAATTTGGTTACGATAGTTAAGTAACCCCATATTAATTAATGCATTCGTTTCAAAAGCTTTTGCAGCTTCAAAGTAATAATCTTTTGCACGACTATAGTTAATATCAACGCCATAACCTAGCCGGTATATATCACCTAATGCATTCATAGCGCCACAGTCGCCTCTAGTTGCGGCTATATCTAATAATTCTTTAGCTAATGCATAGTTTATATCTATTGACTTACCATACATATAAAGAAAACCTAAACCTTTATATCCTATGGTGTTATCTAATTTATGTAAGCGTGTAAAATAAGTATTTGCTTTATCATTATTTATCTTAATAACATCACTACCAAGATAATAAGTCATTGCCACTTTTTCTAAAGCTTGAATATTCTCAAGTTTAGCTAGCAACTCCAAATAATAAAATTCCATTTCTTTTAAATACAATTTTGATTTTTTTCTAAGATAAGGATGGCTTTCGTGATATAAATCAATTAGTTTGTTGATGGCCAGTTCATTACCTAATTCACTAGCTTTATCCAACCAAAAGAAACCAGTTTCAAATTCTCTTTTAATATTCTTAGCTTCTAAATATAGATATCCTAGATAATACATTCCCTCAGTAATGTTATTATCAGCTGAAAGTTGATAATATTTTTTAGCATCTAATTCGTTCTTCCTACAACCTATTCCTTGTTCATAGAATAATCCTAAGCGATGCATTGCTAATGAATCATTAGCTATAACCGCTTCATTCATATATTTGAATGCTTTCTTCTTGTTCTTTCTGAATCCTAATCCATTCAAATACATATCAGACAATTTAATCGATGCTACAGTATAGCCTAAATCCTTGGATTTATTTAGATACTCGCTAGCTTGTTTAAACTGTTCTTTTTCAATAAAATATTTGCCGACATTGTAGTAACCTATAGGATTATTTAAGTCAGCCGCTTTTTTATAATAGGTAAAGGCAAGTTCAATATTTCTTTCTTTTTGATCTCCAAAAAAGTATTGATCTCCTATATCGTTTAATTGTTTAGGCGTATCATTAATAGACATATCAATACCCCCTTATCTCTTTTAAAGCTTTGAGCGCTAAATCATAATTCTGTTTAGCAGCTAAATTATAAAATAGGGCAGCTTTAATGAATGAAGAATTTACACCTTCACCATCTTCATATTTTTTGCCGATTAAATAATCTAATTTTGGACTATTTATATCTTTATACTTCAATAATGTTTGAAATGCTTTTTTAGCAGATTTTTTAACACCTTGACCCTTTAAATAAGCATCACTCAAACTAATTATTGCCGGCAAGTGTTTTTCTTTAGCCGCTATCTCTAATAACGTGATGCTATTTTCATAGTTGTTATTCTTAATATAAGACATAGCTGTCAAGTATATTTCCTCTTTACTTCTTATATCATTTTTGCTTTTAGATCCTAAAAATCTAAAATAGTTCATTGCTTCAATACTTCCACCGGCTAAAGCCTTATTTAGCCAAGTATATGCATTGTCTAAGGATTTTTTCAAACCCTTGCCTTCTAAATAGAAAGTACCTATTTTATACATTGCATAAGCATTTTTTAGTTTCGTTAGTGATACATAGATTTCAATAGCTGTTTTTAGTGATTTTTTAACAGCTGTTCCATCTTCGTAAAACTTAGCTACTTTCAATAAAGCAAATACACTTTCGTTTTTAGCCGCTGCTTGATAATATTCAAATGCTTGATTTAGGTCTTTTGTAACCCCTCTACCCAACTCACACATCACACCAAGCATATAGATAGCATCTGGATATAAACCTTCCCATGCTTGTTTAAAGTACTTATACGCTTGATTATAGTCCCTGCTTGTTGAATATCCATAGTAATACATAAGCCCAAGATAATGAGCAGCTTCAGTTTGAGTCTTTGCTAGTTTCTTAAATGCTAAAAAAGCATCTTTATAGTTTTTAACTTTATAGTTCTTTTTTGCAACTTGCAATGCGTTAATAGACATTTAGTACTCCTTTCAAAATGTTATTATTGATTTATTACATAATATATTTTATTGTGTTTTCATGATTTGTTAAATAATTTCTTGAAGAACTCTAGAAACTATTGAATATAAGAAGCATTTAACTGGTTTTTTTGTATGCTTCTCTATATAAGCTTTATATCCTCTAAGTTGTTTTTTATAAGCATCGTCTGAAATGCTTTTCAATTTATAATCAACTATATAGATTATATCATTATATTCAACCATTAGGTCAATAATTCCGTGTCTTGAATATATTTCACTTTCTTCAATAAATTCATACTCTTGGTATATTTTCGGTTCTTTATTGAAATCAATTACTTCTGACTCTAGTAATACTTCAAACGATTTTCTAAGGTCTTCAGGTAATTTCCTAAGTGATGACTCTAGATTATCAAAATTAATATACTCTAGATACTTATGAACTGTATTACCGTATTCTATCGTCTTAATTGTATTATCATCGAATAAACTATATTCTGATTTTGAAAATCTTGATTCATCCAATGATTGTTTTTGAATGTTAAAATACTTTTTAGTAATTGTACTCCTAAATTCAGAATCTTTTTCTAAGTTACTTTTTACTATTTGATTAGCTGTTTCGTTATAGTATTCGTAATCTCTAACTTTTGTGGTGCCTAGAAGATCAGTAAACTTATTATATTTTAATCTGATGTAATTATCAACATACCCATCAACTAAATTAATATCTTCTTCTGTTAAATCCTTAAAATCAGCGAATAACACCAAATTTTCTTTGGCTCTTGTAAATGCAACATATAGCAATCTAATTCTTTCAGAGATATATTCTCTCCTTGTTTTATCTAAACTTAAGTATCTTAAGAATGTATGATTAAAACCATTTGAAAATGCATTTGTAATTAAACCATATTGTTTGTCATAAATAAAGAAGTCTTTATTCTCTGAGAAGTTAAATCGTTTATTAAGACCTGGACAATATACTATAGGAAATTGTAATCCCTTTGATTTATGCATTGTCATTAAGCTAACAGCGTCAATGTTCTGGTTTTGTAAGGAATATTCTATATCCCAATCTTTATTGTCCTCTAATGAATCTAAGTAATCTATTAAAGCTAGGAAATTAAAGTTTTCAAAATCTTGAATTGTTCTAGCAAAATAATCAAGCTTCTCTTCTTTTTTTCTAGGATTATCTAAATAACTTATAGATTTATAGATATCTAATTTTTGATAAATTATTTGAATTAGTTCAAATACTGGTGTTTCATCAACTAAGTCAACTAAGTCTTTAACTAATTTATATATACCGCTAAATACAATATAATCGTCTAGTCGGACTAAATCATTAATTCTTTCTATTCGTTCATTTACTAAGAAATTAATGATTTGTTGGTCCATTATTTTAAATACAAAAGATCTAGTTACGCTATAGAATAATCTTTTAAAGTTTGCTTTTAAGTATGATTCATCTATAAAACAATTGATAAACTTAATAAAATTGGTTAAAAATAACATTTCGGGACTATCTATAAATGGCTCATCACTATAGAGGTTAACTGGTATGCTGTGTTTACTCAATATTTCTGATATTTGATGAAAACTTGTCTTTCTGTCAATCAAAATAGATATATCTGAATAATTAATGTCTCTAAAACCATCATCATAGATTTGGTATTTATTATCAATTTTTGATTGGATATCTTTAGCTAATAGATTAGCTTCAACTAACGTATTATTTAATGTTTCATCTTCTGCTTTTAGGCTTTCTAAATCATACTTAATAAAATCAATACCATAGTGTTGATTACTGTATTCATTATCATAGGAAGTTAATCCATATTTCAAGCTTTGATCATCTTGGTAGTTAATACCACCAATCGTATCATCCATAACATTATTGAAAGTCTTATTGATATCATCAAGTATTTGTTTTCTTGAACGGAAGTTCTCTCTTAGGTCAATTAATTGGCCATTTTTACCTGCTTGATAATCTTTATATTTCTTTAAAAAGTTCTTTGGATTAGCATCTCTAAATCCATAGATAGATTGTTTAATATCGCCAACCATAAAAAGATTGTTATTGGATATTAAAGATACAAAATATACTTGTAAATCATTGGTGTCTTGATATTCATCAATCATTATTTCGTTAATTTTAGACCTATACAATATTTGAATATCTTCATTATCGACCAATAGCTTAGTAGCTAGGTCCATAATATCTTGATAAGAATATAGGTTTAATTTCTTCTTTTTTTCATTAAGTCTATTTAAATACTCTTTTGTAATTTCCAATATCTTAAGGACATTGGTGCTTGTTAATAATACTCTATTTATAGCCTCTTCCTTTGAATCAATATTTAGGTCTTGAATTATTTTTTTTAGTGAGGCTATTGTTTCTTTAACTCTAGGTTGGTAGTAGTTCAAGTCCGCCTTTATATCTTCATCATTTTTAATTGTTGGTTTTCTTGGTAAAGACATAGCTCTAATATTCACTAAGAATTGATCAAAATCATCAGTCATTATATTGTTATAGAAATCATCTAAACCAGCTATATACCTTACAATACTAGGTGCGTCATACTTTGATAGTACAGAAACTAATTTTTTATATGCTTCATAGGATATCTTTCTTATTTCACCTATTTTAGTTTCAAATTCAGAAAAGTGATTATTTATAACGAGTTCATTGAAATATTTTTCATCAAATTCAGATATCAATGTTTCATAATTCGGTATTTTAATGAGCTTATTAGCTAGATTAGTGACTACATCATTTATTAAGTCATCACCTTTTTGAAAGTATTCTATCACTATTGAATTAAATAGATTGTCATTTAATTCATAGTAGTATTTTATGGTTTCCTCTAAAGTCGTTTTTTGCATAGTCATAAATTGGATTTTATCACCAATAGTAATATTACTCGGTAAATCCAATAGATAATGATATTCCTTAACAAGTTTTAAACAAAGTGCATCAAAAGTAGTGATTATTGCTTTGTCTATTCTTTTTAATTCTGATTTAAGAGAAACCTCTTCATTAATTGCATCAATTATTCTAGATTTCATTTCAAAAGCTGCGGCTTTTGTGAATGTAAGAATAATTAGCTCATCAATATGAACGCCTTGTTTTAGTTTTTCAATAACTCTTTGTTTTAATACACCAGTTTTCCCAGAGCCAGCTCCGGCACTTACAAGAATATTTTTATCTCTTTCATTAATTGCTTTCGATTGTGAAGGTGTGGGTACATATCTCATTTTGTCACCTCCAGCAATTTGTTTTTGTTATAACATATTGAATAGAATTTACAGTATTCACATGAAACTGAATCCTTTTTAGAACCAAATGCAGGTATTGGATTTATCCTAAATGATCCTTTTTTAAGGTTATCAATCATATATATTATTTTTTTCTCTATCGAGTCATAGATATCTTGAAATCCTTTTTCGGTTACGAGTCTTGCTCTTGAAGATAATTTACCTGTACTTGTAATTTTTATACCTTCAATGTTTTCTAAGTTATTGTTATAGTAATTCAATAATTCTTTATCTTTTAAAGCAATACCCTTCATTCTGTAATTCTTAATGATTGCATTTTGTTCTTCTTTGTATCTACCTAATGATGTTGTTTGATAGAAGATACCTAAAGGTTTTACTATATTCTCATTTAAATTCTTATATGCATATAAATACATAGGTAGTTGAAGTTGTTGGCTCTTGTTAAATTTATCAATTGAAAAGTCCTTGTTTCCTAACTTATAGTCTATTAATACAAAATACTCAGTCTTATCCTTTTCTTGATAAACCATAACTTTATCAATGATACCAGAAATATCAAATGACTTATCGTGTTTAAAAGGAAATCTAAATGAAATTTCCGGTTTTATATTCTTAAACATTGTTGTTTTATGGAATTTATCGATTATTTTTAATAATTCATCCAACTCTTTTTTAATAGCTTTTTTGAATATTTGTTCTTTATATTTAATTTCTTCTGGAAAATCTTCGAAATTATCGATGATATTATAATAGTCAACTAAAGGATCTTTTGTGAATTCTTCTAGTACTTTATGACTTAAATTACCAATATACTGACTTATATTTGTTTCAAAACTGTTTAGTTTTAAAAGGTTTTGTAATAAAAATTGGAATTCGCATTTTGTATAGGCTTCAAGTTTATATGGTGTTATACTGTTATTTTGTTTCAATAAAGCATTTAAATCCGAAGCATTTATACCAGTAAATTCATGACTGTAGTTTTGGATAACCTGATTATAGTTATTATACAAATTATCATAGTTTATATTTCTTAAAAAGAATGTTGAGAAATCATATTTAGATTTAGCAAACTCAAGTTGCGTTAAAGAATCTAAATATGTAATATCCTTAACAATATAGCTATACTCTTCTTCTAATATAATTCTATCTAAATCAAGTGTAGCTAATCGAGTTTCCCCTTTATTGCCTTTAGAAAAAATTAGGGTTAAGTTATCAATAGAGCTTATTAGATTTGTATAGTAGGTGTTATAGAATTCATTAATTTTAAGTTCATCTATATAACCTATTTCATCTAATTCTGTATTATTCAGATAATGGCTTTGATTAGCGGTTTTCGGAATTGAATTGTCTGAATAATTCATTATAATATAATACTTATCTTTATTGTAAGTAAAGTCTTCTATAGAGTAGACATTAATACAGTTTGTATATTTCTTATATGAAACTGATTGATTATTTATAATGTTGATTAATAGTTCTTCATTATTTTCTAAATCTTCATCTAAATAATTGTTATATGATTTAATTAAAGCTGGAAGGTATATACTATCCTTGTTTGATTTAACAAGTATATTCAAGTATTCTTTCGACGTTTTATATCCCTTTTCTTGAATTATTTTTACTAAATTAATTACCTCTGGATACTTATTTAATTTCGTATTTTTGTTTATTGTAATTGGTAGTTTAGCATCATTTAATATTTTTAATAGATTATAGTCATCTTCTCCAGTAGTATTTAAAATGACAATGTCATTTATTGAAACACCTTTATTTAATAAGCATACAGCCATTTCATAGGCACAATAACTAGCATGTAAAGCCGATTCTGTCTTTTTAAGAGATATAGTATTACTTGACTTATTTACTAGAGAAATGTCTATTACTTGCGATAATTCTATAAAATTAGGAATTGGCGTTTGATTTATTGAATATATTTGCTTATCACAGAACATATCTAGATTCGTTTCTTCAATAATAAGGCTTTTTATTAAATCCTTTTTAATTTTTTGCAATTTTACAATCTTATCTGAAGAGTATTTTTTAGTTGAATTAATATATGGTAAATATTTCTTAATACGATTAGCTAAGTCATATTTAATGTTGTAATTATTTAGCATGTAAAAATAAAATGAATGATTAGTTTCTTGAAAACTACTGAATATGTTAAAAAAGGATAAATTAAGAAAAAGAGATTTTTGATTTAATGATTTCAAAATCTCTAGTTTATCCTGGTTTGTGGAAAATATTATACTGTTATTTTTTATATTGTAATCCATCTAAATAGTCGCCTCGCTCATTAATTATTATAACACAAACAAGGCGTTGGAAGTGTTTATTTCTAAAAAATAGTGCCAAAAATAGAAGACTGATAAATCAGTCTTCTTGTTCTAAATTGTCTACTTCTTCGCTACCAAAATCAAAGAGTCTTTCATATTCTTCGTTCGCAAGTAGATTGATAGTGTTTTCGATTATTAATGTATTTTGTTCTGCATTAAATTTTTTGATTTTTTTATAAGTATGATATAGAGATACAATACCAAGAACCATAACCATAAATATCATAATTGTTAAGGCTGTAGATAAAATTTGGCTAAACATAAATTCAATCGGTATATCATCCATATTTATTTCAAAATCCATTGGTCTACCGCCAGGACGTTGGCCGCCTATCTCGTTTCCAAATCTTTCTTCGAAAGCTGCTTGATCACGAACAAAACCTTCAGGCTTTCCCATTGATCCAAATTCAAACGATTTAGATGTTCCAAATATACTTCTGAACCCTGTTAATAGACTTCCAAAGTTTCTTATTGCTGTTTTTATTTTTGATCCAATAGTATTTTGAAACATACCTACTGGACCAGATGATACATTAAATGCAGATCCAAATATTGCAACGCATACTAACAATAATGCAATTGCGCTATCATATTTTGGAATTTTAATATGATTACTTTTAATAACACTTTTATTTAAACTATGCTCACAGCCTATGGCTGCGAAATATAGTACAACAAAGTATATCATAACAAAAATCAATAATGGAGAATAAAGGAAATATGCTAAAGGCACGAAAATAACTCCTATTATTTTCATAATGAAGAATGTCTTAGGCTTAATAACTAACTTATACTTCTTTCTACTAATCCCTTTAGCATCTTGGCTTTCCAGTTTTCTAATTTTTTTACGTTTATGTTTATCTTTTAATACTTTTTTCTGTTTTTTACTTAATTTATGGCCCATAATAACACCCTATTCAAATCTTAGTGATACAGCTGGGTCTAAATCAGCTGCTTTTACTGCAGGAGCTATACCAGCTATAATACTAACAACAATACTTAACCCTAATCCTAGTAAAAAATATATGATGTTATAGTTAATTAGTGTCGTTCCTAAAGATATGTTTGTTATTGTATTAGTAGTCAGAGCGATTAAAAAAGAAAACAACACGCCAAATAATCCTCCAGCTAAACCAATGATTCCAGCTTCGAAAATGAACATCTTAGAGACATCCTTTTTTCTAGCACCAATAGCCCTTAAAATACCTATTTCTTTAGTTCTTTCAACAATACTAATGTATAGGACTATAAAGATCATAATAGCCGCAACTACCATTGATATAGCACTTACTCCAGTTAGAATTTTAGTGCCCATATCTATATATGATAGGATTGAACCCGCTGAGTTATCTTCTTGATATACATTAAAATTTAGAGCTTCTAAATCACTTTCAACTGAGTTTAAGTAAGAAACATCTTCTATATTCAAATAAACAATTTTAGTTGTCATTGAATCGTCTAGTAATTCTAACATCTCATTTTCTGATATATATACATTAGCTAAATCACTCGTAATAGTATTATCTTCATAGATACCTGTAATTGTATAAGTAAAAGTATCGTTATCGTTTTCTAATGTTAATTCAGTTCCGACAACAGATATAATACCATCTGTTGATATAGCTAAAGCCATTGTTTCATTAATTAGTATCCCCCCATTAGAAAACATAGAACCATAAATTATATTTGGATAGATATCATCATAATATACGTTAACATGTTTCACCTCACCATTTAGCACGTTATAACTATAATTAGCTGTGATTACCGTTGACGATTCTATCACCCAATCAATGCCATCTATAGTTAAAATCTGTTCTAACTCATCATCAGAAATATCTGAATAGGTATCATGGTATAACGTCATTTGAGTTGATTGGAGATTATCTGCGTAAACTTCTTGTACATAATCAGTTAACCCAGATCCTAAGTTGAGAATTAAAATCATTGCGGCTATCCCAATTGATAGGCCAATTGAAACAATCAAGTTCCGACTTAGCTTTTGCTTTAAGTTTCTAAATGACAATTTAGCTAAGTCTATGGTTCTAATTGGTCTAGGCAAAATGACTTTATCATATTTTTTAGATTTTTTAATTTTATATTTCATTTCATCAGAGGTGACCACGCCATCATCAATTCGTACTAACCTTGAACAGTGATTTGCTACGACTTCACTATGTGTAACAACGATAACTAACTTCCCTGTTTCTACAATTTTTTTTAATATTTGTAATATCACTTCTTCTGATTCTTTATCTAATGCCCCAGTCGGTTCATCAGCTAGTATAATAGAAGGATTATTTGCCAAGGCTCTTGCGATGGCTACTCTTTGTTGTTGTCCCCCTGATAATTGATTTGGATATTTGTCCGCGTATTCACTTAGTCCAACCATATTTAATAGATCAAAAGCTCTTTTACGACTAACTTTAGATTCAATATCACTCATATGCATTGCGATTTCAACATTTTCGGATAGTGTCATATGGTTGATTAGATTGTAGTTTTGGAATACCATTCCTACTCTTTTTTTTCTGTAATCATCCATTTGATTTTCGCTATAGTCTCGCAGGAATTGTCCTTGGCAAACTACACTACCAGTGTATTCACTATCTAGCCCACCTAGTATATTAATTAAAGTTGATTTTCCACATCCTGATTCTCCAACTAAAGCTACAAACTCGCCTCGATCAAAATCAACTGTAACATCTTTAAGAACATCTTGTTTTTGTACTTTAGAAATATTATACGTTTTTGCAATTTTTGATAATCTTAGTAACTTTGCCATGCTGTTCTCCTTATATTTAATTATCTAGGTCTAACTCCCCCGCCTCCGCTTGGGTTTTCTTCTACTAATTCATCTGTAATTCCATATTCATCTAAGTATGTTACATTTGTTTCTAAAGTGAAGTTTAAATCTAATACACCATCTAACTCAACCGTGTAATCTTCACCTACTGTTAATGCATCTGTACTTATAACTATATTGTCACCACTTCTTTGAGTGGTTGCTTCAAAAATTACGGCACCTTCACTATCTGATAATGTTACAACTGTATTGCTTGATAAATCACTATTTAAGATTAACATTATTGATGATTGTTCTGAAGTATCATCTGGGGCCATTGCCATTCTACTTGATCCAACTCCAAAAATTACACCACCGGATATATAACATGCTTGGTTATAATCAATTGCTGAATCAGGCGCACTACTTAGCCCATATGCATACAATTCTCCACCAGTCATATATATAACACCATTTACATCTAAACAGTCACCATCAGCTGAAACGGTTATTAAACCACCGTTTATATACAACGTACCTGTTGAAGAGGTTTGAGTCGTTGGATCTTGTGAACCGCCAGTGCCATCAGCTGCATTAATTCCATCATCACTAGCAACAATTGTTATAACGCCGCCATTAATTGTGATTATAGGTGCTTCAATACCTTCGTAACAATCTAGTATATTTATTTCACCACCATCAATGATTATTTCAACGCCACCCTTAATAGCATCATCAAGTGTTGTTATTTCGAATACACCACCTGAAATATATACTAATTGATCAGCGCTAATTGAATCTCCATGAGTTGAAATATCAAAATTGCCGCCTGAGATATAAATGTCAGTATTTGATTTCAATGCATTTGAATATGCTTCAATAGCAAATGTACCATCTACTATTACTATATAATTAACTGCGTCTATAGCGTCAGCACCTGACTCTAATGTAAATACACCGCTTTCGATATAGATATATCCTTCTTCTGTATTATCTATGTTTGTTGATTTTAATCCATCACCTAATGTGTTTAAGGTAATTGTTGCATTTTGAATGAGTAATGAATCTCTACCTATAATTCCATCGTCTACTGATGTAACATCTAATGTTACACCACAAATCATTAAATCATCTTTTGATTGAATAGCGTTATTATAGTTACCTGTTACTTCTAAATAACCTGTACCATTGATAATTAGATCAGTTTCACAATAGATAGTTGCGTTATATTCAATAGATTCAGCTGTATATGTTTCTGAATCACTTAAATAGTTATTTGTACCTTCTGGTACTGAAATATATAACTCATCTGCTGAAAGGACTAGAATTGCTTGATTCTCACCTGCATCAATTGTTACATTGTTTAGGACTAATCTCACATCTTTGTCCCCAGCTACATTTACAACTACAGTCTCTGTAATTGTTCCTGTCAATACATAAGTACCACTTACTGATATTTCATATGATTCACTAGAACCATCTAGTGTTACATAACTATCATTTTCATAATCTTCATAAAAACCATCCTCAAAATTTATCTCAGAATCAACTAAATCAAATACTGAAACTGTCTCAGAAACAGCTGTAGATGTTGTTGATGATTGAGTTTGAGTTGATATTTCGGTTTCATCACAGCTCACTAATAAAAGACTCACTGTTACAAAAAATAATACTGTTAATATTTTCTTATACATTTTCTTCACCTACTTTGAATTTAACGATAGCGTGATATCTAAATTACTATTTCTGACCCTTAAATCATCCATAAAATCTTGAATCGGCATATCGTTTTTAATGGTAATGTCATAATACACTTTATATAAACTACCTAAAGATGTTGTTGAAACTTTCTTTAAATAATATTCTACTTCATATTTTTCAAACACTTCTTTAAATTCAGTTTCATAATCTAAATCTTCCGGAATTGTTACTTTTAATTGTTTGTACTCTATTTTGTTGTTACCGTAATTTGTTTTTGCGAGGCCAAACATTACTAAGCATAAAACTAAACTAAATGCGATAGCGAATATATACTCACCAATTCCTAGCGCTAACCCACTTGCCATTGAGAATAGTACATAAGCAATATCTTTGGGTTCCCCAGGCTCTGATCTAAATCGAATAATCGCAAAAGCGCCAGCTAAACTGAATGCTCTAGCAATATCACTACCAATTAACAAGATAATACTTGATATAACCGCTGGTAGTAAAACCATTGTTAATGCAAAGTTTTTTGAGTATTTTCCGTTTTCTGATGTTTTCATGTAGACAAAACTAATCAAAAAACCACAGATAAATGATATAATAATCATAAGTACCGTTGATGATACTGTTATGTTTGTATCTACTACTTCTTCAAGGGTATCAAAGATACTTACTTCAAGCATTCTAAATATGGATTTATACATTTTGAATTATCCCCGCTTTCTTCGTTTTGTAAGTAATTATAGAATTCAGTACCATATTTTGAAAAACTGGTTGAATAGATTTTGAATTCACTTAATAATTGATTTAACCAATAAGGCATATTTTGATTTGTTTTAATTTCTAAAACATAATAGTCATCATTTAATAGATGTTTTCCATTATGTCCTTTTGTTAGATCAACTGAATATCTTCTTGTGGTAATGTTTTTATCGAAAGTAAGTCTTAACCCTTTTTTATCATCCGTACTATATACTTCTCTTTCGTAATATAGATATAAAGAAGGTTTTAGCTTGTACTGCTTTGTAAAGTATAGGATTTCTTTCAATACTTGTTCGTTATGATAATCTTCTATGTCAGGTAATTCTTGATATTTGATTAAATCATCAACGTCTTTTAGAGAAATTTTTGTTCTTCTTTTGTTAACATATCCATTAATCTTTTTCTTTAATTCTAGAAAGATTACAGAATCTTTAGATACATCTCCATAAGCTCTTAACCTTAGTTTTTCTTTAAATTTTGGTTTTGAGACTGATTTCTTAATTAAAATGTTATCTTCAGTATCATAATATATATTAGATATTGAATAAGTTTCGTGAAAACTCAAGGATTCATTATCGTGAGATATTGAATTATCTAGATAAGTTCTTACGTTTTCATACTGAGTTTTGTTTAAGATGTATTTCTTTTCAACTCGATTAAATGTCATGTCACTCATAAGGGTTCCTCCTAACGTTATACACATATTTTAGTTTAGGAACCTTAAACCAAACTTAAGAATTTAATATTTAAGTTTAATTTAAGTTTTGTTTGACATAATACAGACATACCAGGAGGCACACATGAGAATTTTATTAATTGAAGACGAACGTCGTTTATCTGAAGCAATTGTACATATATTAAAGGAAAACAGCTATCAAGTAGATGCTGTTTTTGATGGTGAGGATGGGTATCACTTCATAATGAGTGATATTTATGACATTATTATTTTGGATGTTAACTTGCCTAAAATGAATGGATTTGAAGTGTTAAATAAGGTTAGAAGCGAAGGAAATACTAATCATATCTTAATGCTAACAGCTAGAGCTGAAATAAATGATAAGGTTATGGGATTAGATTTAGGCGCAGATGATTATTTACCTAAGCCTTTCGCGACTAAAGAATTACTCGCAAGGCTTAAAGCTCTATCTAGACGTAGCACTAATTTCGAAGTAGACATTAAGAAATTTGGAGATATATTATATGATATATCAAACTACAAAATCAGTAAGAACACAAAATCAGTTACCCTTACTCATTTAGAAGGCCAATTACTTGAGTTATTGTTATCTAGAAAAAATATGATAACACCAAAGGAAACTATTATTGTTAAGCTCTGGGGATATGATTCAGAGGCTGATGATAACAATGTTGAAGTATATATATTTTTCCTAAGAAAGAAATTAAAGTATTTAGAATCTAGAGTAATTATAAAAACTACTAGAAATGTTGGATACTCTTTAGAGGTATTAGGTAATGTTTAAAAAATTAAAACGAAAAATGTTAACACTGAATCTTACAATATTAACAGTTTTACTAATTCTTGTATTAACATCTTTATATATAACTAACTATAGAAATATACAACAAAATATTGAGTTTGAATTAAATAAAATCACTTCTAACGAAAATTTTAGAGGCCCTGATCTTCCGCCAGTTATACAAGGTGAAGATATTTTGACTGACAGAAGTGTATCATTTGTTATAATAACTGATTTAGATGGTACTATAACGGAAAGTTTTTCTAGCTTTGGAGCTGAAGAAAGTTTATTTACTGAAGCTCTATTAGCCGTGGATAGCGACAGAGGAACCTTTGAATTAGAAGAAAGTCATTGGGCATATAGAGTCGTAACCTATGATAATTTTGTTGCATATGGTTTTCTAGACACTACCTCTGAACAAGCTTATTTATCTACTATGTTATATTCTTTCATCGGTGTTTTTATTATTAGTTTCTTAGCTGTATATTTTATAAGCAGTTATATAACTAAAAGATCAGTAGATGGTATTAAAGAAGCATTTGTAAAACAAAAACAATTTATAGCTAATGCAAGCCATGAATTAAAAACTCCTTTAGCGATTATCTCTACAAACGCAGATATACTAATTGAAAGCGATAAAAAAAATAAGTGGTTAAACAATATTAAGTATGAAACAGAAAGAATGAATAAACTTACTAAAGACCTATTATATCTAACGAAAATGTCAGAACAAATACCTGATGAGATAATCAAATCTAGAGTAAATTTATCTGAATTAACTGAAAGTACTATTTTGACATTTGAAGCATTGGCCTATGGAAAAAATATTAATGTTGAATATGACATTACGCCCGAGATATTTGCAGAAATTGATCAGAATCAATTTAGTCAAGTACTCCATGTATTACTCGATAATGCTATTAAATACTCTCCAGAATCTGGTAAGATATATATAAAGTTGGAGAATATTCACAACAATATATTATATTCAATAGAAAATTCAGGCGAAGGAATTAACCAAAATGACCTCGATAATATCTTCGATCGTTTCTATATGGGTGATAAATCCCGTAGTGAAAATGAAAAATCTTATGGTTTAGGATTATCTATCGCAAAAACAATAGTTGACAACCATCAAGGCAAAATTTATTGTGAAAGTATAAAAGGTGAAAAAACTACTTTTTATATTAAACTTAAAAACAAATATTTATAAAAATAAAAATAACGTCTAACATTAAAGTTAGACGTTATCTTTTTTTTTGGCGAAAAGTATTAAATCATATTCTTAAAGAATATCAATGTATTGAGCATCTTTTTTATTTGTTCCTTCTTTAGGAATGAACAGGTTTAAAATCCCTTTTTCATATTTTGCTTTGATATCTTCTTGACTAATTTCATCCCCTACATAAAAACTTCTTGCACATGTTCCAAAAAATCTTTCTTTACGAAGGTAATGTCTGTCATTTTCTTCTGTTTCAACAATTTCTTCTTTTTTGGCTTCTATTGATAAGTATCCTCTATCAAGACTAATTTTAATATCTTCTTTACTATATCCTGGTACATCAATATTTAACTCATATCCATTTTCTACTTCTAGAATATCAGTTTTCATACTTGATTGAGTTCTCCTTGTGTTATTAGTCGTGAAAAAATCGTCAAAGATATCGAAGAAAGGGTAACCATAATCTTTCTTTACTAAATTTGTCATTATTATGACCTCCTTATTATATTTAGCACTCTTCCGTCTCAAGTGCCAACTCTATTATAGCACTTTATTTAGCACTGTCAAGTGTTGAGTGCCAAAAATATTATGAAGTTTTTGTGAACAAAACAAAAAGCGCTAAATTAAGCGCTTTATTTAAAAATTAAACATTATAATATTTGGAAAGAAAACTAGTAAAAATCCAATAATAACCATAATTACGCCACCAATTATACTTGAAAGTTTTGAGTATTTATTAGAAATACCTGTTACTTTCATTGTAATCATTGCTATTATAAATATAATCAAATCATCAATTAAGAAGAATAAAATATATATACCCATGTAGGATAATTCTAATCCTCTTGATAAATCATTATATGAAAGAATCTGAGTAAACAATAATGGTAATCCAGCTGAACACGCTAATTCAATCATATTAACTGTTATAGCTAATATAACAACACCCGCTAAAGCAAGTAATAAATTTTGCTTTTTAACAATATCCTTTATTTTCTCTATTATCTTTTTTCTTTGCACTTCATCAGTTACATCGCAACCAATTTCTTTCTTCCTGTTTTTAAAATATTTATGTATATTATATCCACCGAATCCTACTGCGAATATTCCTATAAAGTATCTGAACCAAATAGCCGAATCTAATAAATCCTTAGTTAATTTTAAATACGCAAACATAAGAACAAAATATGCTAAAGCTGATGTAATTAAGAAAGTCATTCCAATGATCCACATTCGTTTTCTATCTTTAAGGTTTATTAACATACCAATCAGAAAAACTAGGACCCACATTGCACATGGATTGAACCCATCTACAAAGCCAAGTATTACTGCTCCTACAAATAGTGATAAAGATTCAACTTCTATTTCCCCTATAAATGGAAGATTAACAGTTCTTCTAATTAACTCGTCAAAATCTGTTTCTAAAACTGTCTCTCCATTAATTATCTTGTTTACTATATCAACATATTCCCTTGTTGCATACAGATTTAATGTGTCTTTAATATCTTTTTCAATTTGGGCATTATAACCTTGAAAAGCTAACCCTCCTATTACAACAGTAGGTGTTAAAGCGCCTATATCAAAAGCATCAACAACCTCTGAGAATAAATCATAGTCATCTGAGTTACCTATTTCATAGTAGATAATATTTGTGTTTGGATATTCTTCTTGTAAGTCAATTAAATAATCTTCCACATCTGCACAGTTAAGGCAAGTTGTTGAGTGAAAGAAATATATATCAATATTATCTACAGCACTTACAGACTGAAAAAAAGGATTAATTAATAATCCTAAGACAAGTATTAAAATTATTTGTCTAATTCTTTTCATTGAGTACCTCTAGTATTTTTTGCATTTCTTTAAATGATTTTTCACCAATAATACGTTTTATCTCTATTCCATCATTAAAAATTATCAATTCCGGAAGTGTTTTGCCTACATTGTATTTTTTAACTTCTTCTTCATTAAAATCATAATCTAAATCTATCACTTCGATATCAGGATAATTTTTTAATGCTTTATTCCAAGTTTTTTTCATAGATAAACAGCTCATACACCACATGGCTGTAATTCTAACTATTTTCATCTATTATCTCCTTGATTGCTACTATTAATTTATCTAATTCATCTTTCTTTGTTAAATATGAAAGAGATATTCGTACAGATGACATTGCTAAATCATCACTCCCAGTTAATCTCTTAACCGTTAGTGAAAAACTAGATTCTGAATTACATGCAGTTTGTGTTGATATATATATGTTTCTTTTTGACAAAGCTTTTTGTAAAACATGAGCTTTAATCCCTAAAAACGAGATGTTAACTATATGATATATGCCTGTTTTTGAATTTAAATTAGCAATATCAATATTTGGTAGTAATTCATTTACTAAGTATTTATACATATTTACTATATGAGTTGTTTTTATATCGAAATCTTCATATACTTTTTCTAACGCTACTCCTAAACTATGAATTAGAGGTGTAGGAGGTGTTCCTCCTCTAAAAATACTGGTTGATTTTCCTCCATGGATGACAGGTATCAGGTTTATACTTTCTTTTCTAAGTAAAGCACCTATCCCTTTAATCCCATAGATTTTATGAGCTGAAAACGATACTAAATCACAATAATTGATATCAACGTTGATTTTACCAATAGCTTGTGTCATATCAGAATGAAATTTAACATCCGGATGTTTTTTTAGAACTTCTCTTATTTGTTTTATATCTTGTTTTAGACCTAATTCAGAGTTAATCATAGCTATACTTACTAAAATAGTATCCGGCCTGATTAGTTCTTCTAATTGTTTTAAATCAACTAATCCAAAAGCATCAGTATCTAAAATATCTATTTCATATCCAATTTTAGCTAAGTAATTTAAGCAACTAGTTACAGAAGAATGTTCATAGGGAGAACTTATAATATGCTTCCCTCTATGTTTGTTTGCTTCAGCAAAGCCTTTAATAGCTAGATTGTTAGCCTCAGTAGCGCCTGATGTGTAAATAACTTCATAGTTATTTGCATTCAGAATTCTTTTAACTTTTGAAGTTGTTTCCTCAATCATTTGTCTTGCTAAAATACCTAATTCATGACTTGAATTAGGATTCCCATAGATTTTTAAATTAGCTTCATTAAATGCTTCTAATACATCCTTGTTAACGGGGGTAGTAGCTGAATAGTCGAGATATATCATAATTACTCCTCTAATAGCTTATATTATAGTTAATTCTCTTATTTGTGTCAATCTATTATCTCTTGAATTGCTTTACAAGTTTCACCAAATTTTCCATAAAACACATAATCAAAGTAGATATCACTTGATGTTCTAGAAAGATTCATAAGTAATGTTTTCTTTCCGTATCTAACAAAATCAGCTGCTGGATATACTGAAAGACTTGTACCAGCTACAATTAATAAATCAGCTTTGACTATTTCTTTGATTGCATTTGATATATTATCATTTTCAAGACTCTCACCGTATAAGACTACATCTGGCTTAACTAAGCCATTACATTCATTACATCTTATAGGTTCAATATTATTTAATATATAATCTATATCATACTTTTTATGACATTTTACGCAATAATTTCTATAAATACTACCATGTAACTCGATAACATTTTTTGAACCTGCAAGTTGATGTAAGTTGTCAATATTTTGAGTAATTATAGCTTTTAGTTTTCCTTGTTTTTCAAGTTCAGCTAAAAAGATATGGCCCGGATTAGGTTTGGCATCTATATGAACTATATTTTCTTTGTAATATTCATAAAAAATCTTAGGTTGATTCATAAAAAAGTTATGACTTAAAACCTTTTCTGGTCTATATTCATAGTCCTTCTTATATATACCCTTTGGCGATCTGAAATCAGGAATTCCTGATTCAGTACTAACTCCCGCACCATCCAAAACTACAATTGACTTTGCTTGATTAATTAAGTCTGCTAACCTTGAAATTGTTTTTACTGTTTCCATTAGTTTACGAAATGGATTCCTAAGTGATCTAGGCCCATAGCTCCTTCGTGAATAAGTTCTTGCACTGTTGGATGAGCAAAAATTGTTTCTTGGAGATCTTTTGCATTTAGTCCATTGTTTATTGCTATAGTTATTGAAGCTATTAGATTATCTGCATCTTTTCCAAAAACCATTCCACCAATTAACTTCTTAGTGCTTTTCTCTCTAATTAATTTAATATAACCAGCTTCAGCTTCCATTATTAATGCTTTACCATTAGCTGAATACGGTACTTTTACTACTTCATAATCTATTTCTTCTGTTTTACAAATTTCTTCTGTTTTACCAACAGTTGCTATTAATGGTGATGTAAATATTACTGCTGGAATTGCATTGTAATGCATTTCCTTTTTTTCTCCTAGTATATTATCTACAGCAACTATTCCCTGATGGCTTGCAACATGAGCTAACTGCATTATATTTGTTACATCCCCTATAGCATATATATTAGGAACATTGGTTAACATTTTTAAGTTAACTTGAATCCCTTTTCTTGAATCATAATTAATAGATGTTTTTTCTAATCCTAGATTGTCCATATTAGGAACTCTGCCTACAGCTTCTAAGACCATATCAACTTCAACTGATTTTTCTTTTCCTTTATGATTAAACAAAACAATCTTTTTATTGTTTTCCAATTTCACTTCTGTAACTCCTGCGTTATTAAGAATAGTCATATTAAGTTGCTTTGCATAACGCATTAGTCTCATACTAAATTCTTTATCTACACCAGGCAATACCCTTGGTAAAAATTCTATTACTGTTACTTTAACACCAAAACTAGCGTATATAAAAGCAAATTCCATGCCTATAACCCCACCACCGATAATAGCTAAAGCTTCAGGTAATTCTCTATTGTTAAGAATAATTTCTGAATCAATTGCTAGTTCATTTCCAGGGAAGTTAAGATGTTTTGTTTTTGAACCTGTCGCTATAATTATATTTTTAGCTTCTATTAATACTTCATTAACAGTTACTTGATTATCATTAACAAACTTAGCATAACCCTTAATAATATTTACACCATACTTTTTAAGTAAGAATTCTACACCACTTACTAGTTTATTTTTTGTTTCATCCTTTTTATCTATAATAATTCCTAAATCAAAAGACGGATTTTCTACAAAAATTCCGTTTTTTCCTGAATGTAATATTTCTTGATATAGCTCAGCTGATTTAACTAAAGCCTTAGCAGGAATACAGCCCTCATTTAAGCAAGTTCCGCCTATCCATCTACCATCAATCAAAGTTACGTTTAAACCCTTCTTAGCTGCATATATAGCTGCTACATATCCACCAGGGCCAGCACCTATTATCAACAAATCTGTTTTTATATTTTCCATAAAGTAACCTCCATCATATTTAAAAATATAACTATTAAAATTATAACAGTTTTACCCTGTATTTACAAACCATTAACATAAAAGATTATCTAAAAAACTTGCTCATACTTTGTTGTTATATATGCGAATATTTGATATAATTTTCGTAAGTACTAAAAGGAGGAATTATATATGAACGCTGTTATTTTCCATTCTACATCAAAAAGAAAGAGATCCTTTAATATAGCTAGCACTTTAGAGGGCGATAAATTTGAAATAAAATCAGTTAAAAAACCTATTAAAAGTATGTTTTGCCAAATGGTCTACTATGGATATCAAACCGTAGTCAAAAAAAGTGTTAAGATTCAACCTTTACATGTGAATTTAGATAAATATGATGAAATATATTTAGTATCTCCTGTTTGGGCCGGTAGAATAAATGCATATGTGAGACAATTTTTAATAGAAAATCCTATTAAAAATAAGAAAATTCATATTATTTCTTCTAGCCAGGGACTAAATCCTAAATTCTTCTCTACTTTCAAAACATTTCTTGATAAATCAAATGAAGTTATTGAAGAAACAGTATACATAAAAGGTATAAAACAATAACGTTATAAATACAAAGACTGTAAACAATTAAAGTTTACAGTCTTTTTTTATTAGAATATTAATTCTTCAGTTCTTTTATAATACGTTTCAAAGAGAGATGTTATCGGTTTGTAGAAAATCAAGAATGTAGCTGCACTATTAGCTGCGAGTGCTATCTCCCAAGGAAAATCGATAACTAAATATCTCCAAAGGTTGAAATTTGATTGTACAATCATATTTACTGGAATAAACATCCAACTATATATAAATGCAAAAGCAATTCCCCAAATGAATGATACATAATCAGGTTTTTTTCTTAGAAGTCTTGCTACAATACCTAATATAGGCCAAGAGATGAACATTGGTAAAGAGTAAAGTATGCTTAAACTACCCATTATCATATTGTCTAATAAGACATATGCTAATATTAAAGGAATAAGTTCTTTATAACTAAAGTATCTTGCAATAATAATAATTAATATTACAGTTAGTTGAACTTGGGGTATAAAGACTAATATTTCCTCTTGGGCTACCAAAAGAGCTAGAAGCATCGCAGATACTGTGATGCTTCTTATACTTCTTTTTGTTTTAGAAAGTCGCAAGTTTAAACTGATACACTAAACCATCAACTAGTTCAGTAGCATCTACTCCCGTTTCAGCATACGCATCATTGATATAAAATGAAATATATTCATTTGTTTCTACAACAATTAATGTGTCTATGCTAGTTAAATAACGGCCGAAATCACTTTCTTCATAAGTAATTGTGAAGTTAGTGTTTAACAACTCAAATAGTGTATCATCTTCATAATACAATACTTCCATTGTGTTAGAAACATATTCTGTTTCAACTTCTGTTGTTTCAGAATCGTCTCCCGCTGTGTAAATTTCGAACGTTACAGTTCCTTTACTTGCTTCCCTTGCTTGATTGCATCCCATAAATAAAGGAATAATCAATAAGAATAGCAATAAACCCAGTGCTCTTCTTTTCATCTTTCTCTCCTAAAAAATGTATTTAATAAATAGGTAGGTCTCCCGACTTATCTTCATCTACCTTCACACCTTCTCGTTTTACCGATGGTTATTTGTCAAGGTATCTAAATTACGGTTGCTGGTACAGTTCAGGATTTTCACCTGGTTCCCTGTTATTCACCTATTCACTAGCAAAATATTAAGTTTTAATGATTAAGTATTTCTATATATAACTAAAATAGAAACTACCTAGTTTGTATAACAAATATATTATATGTTTTATCGCTCAAGATATCAAGCAATATCTAAATGTTTTTTAAACATTATTAGTAAAGAAAAAAGCAAAGTCAACTTTGCTTTAATTCTTTATTATTCTATTAAACTAAATTCGTCTTTTCCAACTCCACAAAGTGGACATACCCAATCTTCAGGAATGTCTGCAAAAGCAGTTCCAGGTTCAATCCCACTATCAGGATCACCTAACACAGGGTCGTATACATATCCGCATACATCACAAATATATTTCATATTATTCCTCCTATTTTATATCATATATTCATTATACAAGAAAACATTTTGATTTACTACTGAGTTGCATGTTTTTATTATATTTGTTTTTTTACCTATTATTTATATAATTTTAACTAAAAAAGAAAGTTATATATTAAGTATGAAGCTACTGATATGACTGTTGATAAAGAAGTTCCCCAAATCAAATCAACTACAGTAACTATCGTTGGCCATTTCTTAACAGTTGCCATATTTGTTAAATCATAGGTTGCATAAGAAACAAACCCCAACAATGCTCCTCCTAAAATAACAGATCCTATACTTTGAGCTTCAACTCCAGGTTTTACTACAAAATACACTAAACCCACAATAAAAATTAAGTAAAAGAGACCAGCTGCTAGTAAATTTGGTTTTTCTTTCATTATGTATCCTAGATGTTTACTATAGAATTTCTTAGCTACAAAAACTAACCATATTCCATCAATAATTAAGAATACAATAAAAGCTATCAAATACATTTTAATAAATTCCATGTAATCCTCCTATTTTTTTAGGAAAGGTACAAATATACTTGTATGTTTCGCATATTCATCCCATCCAGGTCTTTTTTGCATTTTTCTTTCCAACAATGGAATACTAATGAATCTTAACAGTGTTGTAATAGCAAGTGGACTTACGACTAGATACCAAGCATTACTACTTACTATAATAACAAGAAAAATTCCCCACCACATTATAGCTTCACCAAAATAGTTTGGATGTCTTGTTATATTCCATAAACCAGTTGTAAGTAAAGGATCTTTTTTGTCTTTATTGTTAATATAATCTTTCAATTGTTTATCACCAACAACTTCAAAGAAATAACCGATTATCCAAACAAATATTCCGATCACCATAATCCAGCTAAAGGTTATATCATATACATTCACATAATATACGCCTATACCAATGATAAACATATATAATGCTTGAAACATATACACTTGAAAGAATGCTCTAGGTATAACATGCTTTCCCCAATCTTTACGCCATTTTTTATAACGAAAATCTTCTTCTGCAAATAAGTTTCTCTTTAAAATATGGTAGAACAGTCTTAATCCCCATAAAGTTACTAAACTATTTACAATAATTTTTGAAATAGTGTATTCTTTACTAATGAAGAATAATAACCACCCAGTTACCACAAAACCTAATCCCCATCCAACATCTACAATACTATTATTTTTTATAATTGTTCCCACTATAAAAAATATTACAAAATAGCTTACAATAATAATTCCTGCATATATCATAAAATTACTTCCTTATATAGCCTATAGCTACAGTTCCTATTCCACTATGAATTGCAGTAGCGCTTGAAACCTCTGTAACATACTCTGGTTCTTTACCAATCATTTCAGTAAAGATCTCTTTATATTCGTTTAAAAGAGAATCATTCATACAATGCACTAACCCAAATGATTCTATTCCATCTGAATCCATTTCTTTTTTAATTAATTTTTTAATTTTCTTTGTAATACCATTTTTAGAAAATGCGAAACCAAATCCAATACCTTTTCCTTCTTCGTTTAAAGACATTATTGGTCTCATTCCAATAAACTCACCAATTTTACCGACAACTTTAGGAACTCTACCACTCATAGTCGCATATTTTATAGTATTCAAACAGACAAAAACTTTTGTTTTTTTCTTTGCTTCTTCAAGTTTTTCAATTATTTTATCAGTACTTAAATTATCGTTTAATAAATCACTCGCTTTTTTTACTAGCAAACCCTGCGATACCGAATTACTCAATGAATCTACAATATGGATCTTTTTATCTTCTTCGTTAAATTTATTTGCAGCTTCAGTAAATATCCTATATGTTCCACTTAGATTACTAGAGACAGCAATTACAATTAGTTCATCAAACGTTTCCAATAATCTCTTATACATGTTTTCCACGTATTTTACAGAAGGCATTGATGTTGTTGGATATTCGCTTGTTTTAGCTATTAAATCAAAAAGTATTTTGTTGTTTATTGATAGTTTATCAAAATAGTCAATTCCATCTACTGTTAAATTAATAGGTATTTGAACTATGTTTTCTTTATGCAAAATTTCCTTTGGAATATCCGCTATAGAATCAGTCAATATTACCCTAGTTCTTTTTGAATTAGTTAATGCAATATCTAGTTTCATATTGTCTACTTTTTGAGTAATTATTTTCCCATAGTTCCTAAGCTCTTCAAACACAATCTCCGGATTATTAGTATGTATATGAATTCTAAAAATATTTAACCCTTTAGCAATAATTAAACTGTCACCATATTTTTCTAACATGTTTCTTAATTCTGTTTTATTAAAGGACTTGTTCGCTTGAACTAATCCTTCAGTACAATATCTAAATTCTACAAATTCATCATGAGTATCAGTATGTGTTATTTCTATTTCCTCATAGTCAACTTCTTCAATAGCTTCTTTGTTGTAATAACTATTGATACCTTTTAAAAATAATACAAACCCCATAGCACCACTATCTACTACATTGTGCTTCTTTAAAATTTGTAATTTTTCTTTTGTTAACTCTAAGCTCTTCTTTGCATATTGAAAAGCACTTTCGAAAACGCGTTTAATAGTTGTTACATTCTTTTTAACTATATCAATTAAACTGTTTGCCCAATCTTTAATAACTGTAAGCATAGTTCCTTCAACAGGATTTGATATTGAATCATATATATATTCAACACTTTTACTAACCATCTCTGCAAACTCTTTAATAGTTACTTGTGCTTTACCTTCTGAAGCAAACCTTAAACCATTACAAAACTGAGCAAATATAACACCACTGTTCCCTCTAGCACCATATAAAGCTGATTCGCTTATAGTACCAAGAGCATCGTGGAAATTTTCATCCACAACAGATTTTTGTTGTATCGCTTGTAACGTTGAAGCAAGATTATTTCCAGTATCATTATCAGGAACAGGAAACACATTGATATCGTTAAGTTTTTTTCTTTCCTTCAATATATTATATGATCCGTAATTAAACATTTGATATAAGTCTTTTCCATTAATATATTCCATATTTTTACCTCAATATTTATAATATCATAATTTATTTGAATTTCAAAGTACTCAGCTCTTATTGATGATTTATTATATAGAAATATAGCTAATCACACTAAAAAAAGGATTAACTTTTGTTAATCCACGACATTTTTATAATAAATCTTCGACTATTTCAAATTCAGCTTCAAAAATATTTCCGAAATCATAATAAAATAATAGGCTACCTAACTTGCTGTAATATAATCTAAATGCTGTTTCATTTGTTTCCTCAAACCAATAGAAATCGCATCTAAATTCTTCATCATCTGTTCTTAGATAAACTGTTAGCTGAGCCATTGAGCCAAGAAGAATATTCCAATACTGATTTTCGTATGTAACTTTTGTATCTATTTTATCAAATATTTCGCTCATTACCTCTGTGAATATTTCTGGATCACTCAAAAATTCTTTTTCATAAGGTATCGCATTTAATTCACTTGTAAGTTTTCTTACTTTATACAATTCAAATGTATCATTGACATAAAGAACCTCTACTAGCGGATCGTATTGTTCACTTAGTGGTGGCATAACTTCATAGCTAAAGGAAACATCCAAATAGGGCTCTATTTTATCTAATTGATTTTCTGTTGTATTAGTATATATAGTTTCAGTTGCTTCGCTACAGCTTATTAAAAATACTGATAAACTTATAATTAAATACAATAATATTTTTTTCATAAAACATCTCCTTTTCGATCTTAGTAAAAACAATATGTATTCTCTATTATGTTAAACAACTAATGAAGTCGTTTTATTGACATTATTAAAAAAAAAGATTAACCAATGGTTAATCCTTTAGATTTTAAATCTTGATATTTCGCTTCTATTTCTTCTAATATTCTCTCAAATTCTTCACCTTGAAACATATCATCTACATGAAGGTACAATATTTTTTCTTTTGGTACTTTATAGTTTTTGAATATTCTGTTTAACACCTCATAGTAATTTTTGTAGTGAAATTTCAAGTAATCATATTGATCCTTTTCCATTTCACGTCCTCTTTTGCTGACATTGTCAAATAATTGTTCTTCGTTTCTAACAATTACTATATGAATATCTACATCCGGTATTCTTTTTAAATGTTCATCCGCGATTGCGTATGTTAAAGCAACTTCATAAGCTGTCATAATGCCTTCAAGTCTCAATAACTCAGTAAATACTAAGTTAGAGAATAATGTAGAATCACACACACATGATTTTTCATCTTTTGTTTTCCACATTAGTAAGAACAAAGAACTGTAAAAAGCATTTTGACTTAGTAATGCAAATGTTTCCTTATCTTGATAGAAAAGTGGTAAGAACTCGTTCTTTTCTACTGGTTCCTCAATTAATGGTACATGGTAATAATCTGATAACAATTTAGATAATGTTGATTTTCCACTACCAATCGGTCCTATAATGCCTATTCTCATCTGTGCAATCTCCTTTATATAATTTTGCATAAACTTCATATTTATTATATATGATTATTTCGTTCAAGTCAAAGCTAATTCAAGTTTTAAATAAAAAAATGCACAGCCTTAAAAGCAGTGCATTTGTTAAAATATTTCATTCTTGTCTTATTATTAATTCCATGATAATACAATCAAAATATTTGTGTTCAACTTTAAACATGTTTGTGTATTTACCTACTTTTTTAAAGCCTAGGTTTTCATAAAGTTTTATGGCTATTTTATTATCTTCTCGCACTTCTATATTAATAACTTCAATATCTACACTCATACGGCAGTAGTTTATTATATATTTCATAACATGAGTTGCCACACCTAAGTTCCAAAAATCTTTTAATACAGAAATCCCCAGTCCTACATTATGTTTGATTCTTTCTCTTTGACTTCCGTGAATACCGGAAACAGAAATTATTTTCTTATCCACCTTTGCTACGAATGATTTGTTATTAAAGGATAATTTGTTTTTTTCCAAACGTTCTTTTTCTTGTTCTACTGTTAAATCAACGCCTCCTTTATCAATGCTTAAATTGTCGGATTCGCTTCCAACTTTTTTAAGATATTCTAAAACTTCAGCAGCATCCTCAGGACGAGTTTCATTGATTTCTAAAATTCTCTTATCTTTTAAAAACTTCATTTTATCATCTCCCTTAAATATATTATAAAAAAAAAGAGAAGTTTTTTCAACCTCTCTAGTCATCAAATATACCTGTACTGAAATATTTTTCAGCTGAGTCAGGGAAAATCATAACAATATTTTTGTTCTCAATCTTATTTTCAATAATATAATCAATAGCACTTGATAAAACAGCTCCAGATGATATTCCTATACTTATTCCTTCAATTTTAGGGACATGTTTTGTAAGTCTAATAGCATCCTCATCTTTAACTCTTACTATTTCATCAACAAAATCTAGGTCTAGATTATCTGGAACAAATCCTGCGCCTATTCCTTGTATCTTATGTTTTCCAGGATCAAATCCACTCAATACACTTGAGTTAAATGGCTCCACCCCTATAACTTTTGTCTTTAATCCATAATCTTTAAAGTATTTACTGTTTCCAGTAATAGTTCCTCCAGTTCCAATACCTGAAAAGAAATAATCTATTTCACCATTTAGTGCTTGAACAATTTCTTTTGCTGTTGTTTGGTAGTGGCTCTCTGGATTTTCTGGATTGTCAAATTGACTTGGAATTACTGAATTTTCTATTTCTTCGTGAAGTTCTAAAGCTTTCTTACTTGAACCTTTTATGCCAAGTTTTCCGGGAGTCAAAATAATTTCAGCTCCATACAACTTCATATAGCTTATTCTTTCCTTCGATAAGCTATCAGGCATAACAAGGATACACTTATTACCATAGTAAGCAGAAATCATTGCTAGAGCGATTCCTGTGTTGCCACTAGTGGATTCTATTATCACTGTGTCTTTATTTATTAAGTTTTTCATTGTTAAATCAAAAAACATATAATAAGCCGGTCTTGTCTTTACCGAAAAACTAGGATTAAAACTTTCCAACTTGGCATATAGTTTTGATTTAATATTATACTCTTTTTCTATTTTCCTCAATCTAACAAGAGGCGTGTTTCCTATTGTTTTTAATATATTATCATATACTTTCATTTTTAACATTGCTCCTTAATTCCAGTTCTGGTTCTTTATTAGTTACAACTGAATTTTTTGGTATTGATTTGGTAATAAATACATTTGAACCAATTACAGAGTTTTCACCAATTACAGTGTGTCCTCCTAAAATTGATGCATTCGAATATACTGTGACATCATTTTCAATTGTTGGATGTCTTTTTATCCCCTTGAGTCTTTGCCCTTTTCTTAAAGACATAGCGCCCAAGGTAACTCCTTGATAGATTTTAACCCTGTCACCGATAATAGCTGTTTCACCTATAACAACCCCTGTACCATGGTCGATGAAAAAACTTTTTCCAATAATCGCTTTTGGATTTATATCTATTCCAGTTTCACGATGAGCAAATTCTGACATCATTCTTGGAATTACTCTGACACCTAAATTATCTAAAGCGTGAGCAATTCTATATATTAATATAGCATAAATTCCTGGATATGAAATAACTACTTGATCATGGTTTAAAGCTGAAGGGTCTCCTTGATAATGTGCTTCAACATCTAAAACTATCATTTCTCTAATTTTAGGGATTTCACTGAAGTACAATTGACAGATTTCGCATGACTCATCTTTAAAAATAGATGAATCTTGTTCATCAGTTAAATACAGTCTAGAATAGATAATTTGTTTTTTTAATACTTTTCTTAATTTTCTGACTGTTCTAGATAGTTTTTTCTTACATTCGTTTTCCACTATTAAATCCGTAGTGAAATAACCCGGAAAGACTATATCTTTAGTTAATTGTATAATACGATTAACTTCTCTATTTTGTGGTATTCTACAAGCTGAATGGTCTTTTTTGATTTCAGTATTTCTATATGATTCTTGTAGCTTCGCTATTATTTCTGCAATTTTCATATTTATCAGCTCCTCAATTTATTGTATCACAAATCGCATCTTATTATGTTTTAGATGAATAAAAAAAGCCAACTTAAAGTTGGCTTTCAATATTTTTTAATAAAATATTCTATTCTTTACTGCACTCTGATAATGGATATTTTGTATTAATTAAGCAATTCCATTTAGAATAGCAATAAATAACTTGTTATCAATATGCTTGAAGTTTTTCTTCTTTTCTTAAAACTCTTAAAGTACCTTCAGCCAATGCTCTCATTTCATCTTCACCAGGGTAAACATATACAGGCACAATCTTATCAAGATATGATTTTATATAGTCTACTAAGTATTTACTATACGCCATACCACCTGTTAATAGAACACCTTCTATCTTAGTTTTAGCTGCAAAATACATAGCACCAATATATTTAACTACATTATATCCCATAGCTTCAAAATAGAATTGAGCTTCCGAATCTCCTTGTGAAATTTTTCTTTCAATTTCTTTGCCATCGTTAGTTCCCAAGTATGAAACTAGTCCACCTTTACCTACTAATAGTTTTTTTATTTCACTTTCAGTATATTTGCCAGAGAAACATAAATCTACTAAAGGGAATGTTGGAATTGTTCCAGTTCTTTCCGGAGAAAATGGTCCATCTCCACCTAAAGCATTATTCACATCTACTACTCTTCCATGTTTATGTAAACCAACACTAATTCCTCCGCCTAAATGACAAACTACTAAATTCATGCTTTCGTAATCTTTTTTCATGATTCTTGCATGTCTTTTAGCTGTAGCTTTTTGATTTAATGCATGAAAAACACTTTTTCTTTCAATAAGTTTTTGTCCTGAAACTCTAGCTATGTCTTCAAATTCATCAACAACAACAGGATCCACAATATAAGCAGCCCTATTTAATGGTTTAGCAAAACTTGAAGCTAAAAGAGCCCCTAAGTTAGATGCATGTGAACCATATTTACAGTTTCTTAAATCATCGAGCATTTTTTCAGTAACAAGGTAAGTTCCACCATTTTTAAGTGGTTTTAACATACCGCCTCTACCTACAAAAATATCTATTTGATTTAATCTGTATTTATGTTCTAATAAGAAATCCATAATAACTTTTCTACGGAAATCTAATTGTTCAATTATGTTATTGAATTCTTCTAACTCAGTTGCTTTATGTCTAAGAGTAGCTTCTTGAATAAGTTTATCATTCAAGAACAAAGCAACTTTTGTTGAAGTACTTCCTGGATTAATTACTAGAAGCAAGAAGTCCATCTTTATTCACCACCGCTAATAAGATTGAGTTTAGTTTAGCTTCAGCTGTATCAGCTCTAGAAGTTAATACGATAGGTACTTTAGCACCCATAATAATACCGGCTGATTTGCCTTTAGCTAAGAAAACACTTGTTTTATAGAAAATATTACCACCATCTAAGTTCGGAAATATTAAAATATCACATACGCCAGCCACAGGTGATTTAATACCTTTATGTTTAACTGAATCCATAGATACAAGATTGTCAATGGCAAAAGGTCCATCAATTAAGAAATCAATTTCTTTTCCCTTATAATAATTAACAATCTTTTCAGCATCCAATGTAGATTCAATTTTTGGATTTACCTTTTCAACAGCTGATACAATGCCTACTTTTGGTTGTTTATATCCCAAAGATTTAGCTAATTTTACAGCTGCTTCTGTTATTAATATCTTTTGTTCGTAATCCGGAGATATATTCATAGCTCCATCTGTTGCGAATAATACTCTGTCTAATGTTGGATATTCAACAATACCAACATGACTAAGTAATTTACTCTCTCTAATACCGTAATCCTTATTGACAACAGCTTTTAAAAGAATCTTTGTGTCAATCAATCCTTTCATAACAATATCAACTTCACCGTTGTTCACCATATCCATAGCTGCTTTAGAAGCAAGTTCAGGATTTAACTCGTTAATGATGTGGTAAGGTTGTTTAAGTCCGAATTGATTGATTAATTCTTGAATCTTTTCTTTGTTTCCAATCAAGATTGGTTCGATGATTTTGAAGTCACATGCATTCTTAACCGCTTCAATAACATGGTCATCATGTGCAAACACAACCGCCATTTTTTTGAGTGTTGCAGATTTAGCAGCATCTCTCAAATCATCTAAATTCCTAAGCATATTTTACGCCAGCATTTCTTACAAATACTTTTCCAGCTTCCAATGCTTTTATATTAATATCTACTAAATGCGCTTTTTTTGCGCCTAATATTTTTTTAATTATAGCAAGAATAGTTTCATCAGAGAACATTTTTGTTAATTCTAAATAAGCACCCATCATAACCATGTTCGCTACTTTAGCATTACCTAGTTCAATTGCGATATCATTGATAGGAACCCCTAAACAAGTAAAATCACAGTCTTCAACTTTTTCTTTAATAATTGAAGAATTAAATAGTATTAATCCATTCTTTTCAACATTTGGTCTGAATTTTTCTAATGAAGGTCCGTTAAAAGCTACTAAATGATCCGCATTTTTAAATACAGGAGAATTAATCTGTTTATCAGAAACAATTACAGAACAGTTAGCTGTTCCGCCTCTTGTTTCAGGCCCGTATGAAGGAAACCATAATCCAAACAATTCATCTTTTGTTGCTGAATATGCTAGGATTTGTCCAAACATCATAACACCTTGTCCACCAAATCCAGCTACCTTTATATTATTAGTACTATTCATTTTGTTCACCTTTATCCTTATAAATACCTAATGGAAATTCAGGAATCATATCTGTTTCAACCCATTTAAGTGCATCTACTGGTTTCATTCCCCAGTTAACTGGACAAGTTGATAATACTTCAATCATTGTGAACCCTTTTTTAGCTTTTTGATATTCGAAAGCTTTTTTAATTGCTTTTTTTGCTTTCATTACATTTTTAGGATTATTTACAGCTACTCTTTCTAAATAAGCAACACCTTTAATACTCGCAAACATTTCACTAATATGAATAGGATTCCCATGATGAGCAAAATCTCTACCATCTTGTGATGTTGTTGTTTTTTGGCCTATTAATGAAGTAGGAGCCATTTGACCACCTGTCATACCATAGATAGCATTATTTACAAAGATTACAGTAATGTTTTCACCACGATTGGCAGCATGAATTGTTTCTGCGATACCAATACTTGCTAAGTCACCATCACCTTGATATGTAAAAACTATATTTTCCGGTAAGACTCTTTTAACACCCGTTGCAAGAGCACAAGCTCTACCATGAGGTGCTTGTTGAGCATCACATTTAAAGAATTGATAACTAAATACTGAACATCCTACTGACGCAATAGCAATTGCTTGAT
>Ga0307990_1000435_pt1 | contig 37494 bp, 27 predicted proteins | sample EllFjometagen129_FD_203168 | JGI IMG/M metagenome (GOLD analysis project Ga0307990, IMG submission 203168) | Marine microbial communities from Ellis Fjord, Antarctic Ocean - #129 | ecosystem: Environmental > Aquatic > Marine > Unclassified | place: Southern Ocean | collected 2014-10-08
AAAGTGCTTTTCGTTATTCAGAAAAGAAGCGACCGTGAGGGAGCGGCAAAAAAGCCGGCGGATTTTTCCACCCGAGCCGCAGGCGAGAGAGGCTGACGCGCAGCGGCGGCAACGGAACGAAGTGAAGAGGCAACCCTCGGAAAACGAAAGCCGAAATTTTCCAGTGCTTGGAAATATTTCTTCCAGCCTCTGGAACGCCGAGTCGGAATTATTCCAACCTTCGGATGGAATCCTTCCAGCCCTCGGAAGACCGCCCGCGGGCCGGGTTGGGGCCCCGCGCTGCGGGGTGCCGTCAAAGACGCATCGACTGACTGGAACGATGGAGTCAGCTCCGTTTCAAACGGTTTCAAGTTTCAGCTTTCATCTTTCAGATTTCATCCTTCTCCTCCGGTTTCCCCCCAGAGGGACCCCCCTTCCGGCGCTGCGCGTGCGCTTCGCGCCCCCTGTTTTTTCCTGTTATTAACAATGGCCTGATACATTTTGACCGCCGAAGGCAGAGGCTGGCGCGAAGCGACGGCAGTGAAACAACGTGAAACGGCAAACCGTATGGATGCTCCTTTGATTTTGGCTCTTTAAGTAAGGAGACATTATGACTTTTCAACCCGGACAATCAGGAAATCCCTTAGGCCGCCCGAAGGGAACAAAAAGCGGGCGTGTGCATGCGCTCGGTGAGCTGGACGCAATGCTTAGCGATGACAGCGCGCTTGAAACGCTGCGAGAAGGCTTCCAGAAGGCACTAGAACGCGACCCGGTCTGGTTCTTCCGCCGCATCATCATTCCGCTGCTTCCGAAAGAAGCGTCCCTTCAAATCGAAAACGCTGGAGCCATTCAATGGGTGTCCCTGTCTACTACTATCCCCACAGAGGTCAGCAACGCATCCATGATGCCCGCGATAAACGCTTCCGCGTTATCTGCACCGGACGACGATTTGGAAAAACCCTCTGCCTAGCGGGTGAGCTGCTCGATCGTGGAGCCTTAGCTTTCGGCAAACAAGGTGGTGAGAAAAAAGGAGTGTTCTGTCAGGGAATGAGGAGTTTCGGTTTCAAGGAACAGGTGATTTGCGGCATGTCGGGGGTTTTGATGCGCCAGAGCAGGGCCTGAACGGCATGTTTTCCAATCTGCTGGTCAAAAATATGGATGCTGGCCGGTTGCGGGTTGAGGTAGAAGTCGTCGGTGCCGATAACTAATTGGATGTCTTTTTGTGGAATAATGCCTTGATTGATGAGTTCGCGGTGAATAAAGGCGGAGAGGTCATTGGTAACGAATAGTCCGTCGGGTCTTGGATTCATCTTATTAAACTCATCCACAATTTGTTTAGCAACGGGTTGTGATTCCTGAGGTTTGTTTTCACTGGCGCTGGACCGGGTGATGGTGGTGCAGTGGATGCCGCTTAGCTCTGCATAGGTTTTAAATCCAAGAGCGCGGGTTTGACTGAAGGGGGGCGCGTCTGTGAGGGGGGTATAGCTGACGCAGCAGAGCTTTTGGCAACCCTGTCGGATCAGATGTTTGGCGGCCAGTCGTCCTGCCAGTCCGTGGTCGGGCTGGACATGATCTCCGAACGAAGGGGAGCCGGACTGCAACAGCTAGACGGCGGGGAATTGACGGAGTCGGGCACAGATGGCCGGAGAGGGTTCAGGGCCGTGGAGCAGTACGCCGTCAATTTTTCCTTCGGTCAGGCATTGGGGAATATGATCCGGTGCAGAGATGTGATCCACTGTCAAATTGGCGCCCAGTGGTTGGAGGCTGTTGAGAATGCCCAAAACCATTTTTTGTCCGGTTTCTGAGAAAGCGGCTTCGGAGGGGCCGGTCCAGATCATGGCGATGTTGCGATGTTTGAGCGGGGCGACGGTGGAGGAGCGTATTTTCTGCCGCGAGGAAGGTTTGTAGCCCAGTTTGTCGATGGCGCGCAGGATTTTCTCGCGGGTCTCGTTCTGCACCACTCCGGTGTTGTTGAGAACCCGAGATACGGTGGCGGTGGATACACCTGCCTCTAATGCTACTTTTTTAATCGTCATATTCGTATTTCCGCTATATCTCGTTTGCCAGTTCAGAGGTTTGCTGCCATGGAATACTCGTGACGAAACCTTCTTTCCAAAGGGTGTCTCCGCCATAGATCAGAGAGGGGGAAACTGCATCGTCGCCGGCTAGTGAGAGCCATTGGTTTATGGCTTTATACCAGTCGCTGGTCAGTGTGGCACCCGATTTAATTTCGATGGGTTGGAGCTTGTCGGCTTGTTCTGCGATCACATCCACTTCCAGTCCGGTATTGTTCCGCCAGAAAAAGAGATTGCTCTTTTTCCCACGGTTAAAGCGGCCCTTGAGCAGTTCGACAACAACCCAGTTTTCAAAAAGGTTGCCGCGCAGCGGGTGGGTTTTCAACTGCGCTGAAGATTCAATTCCCAGCAACCGGATAACCAGGCCGGTGTCCCAGAAATAGAGCTTAGGTGTTTTGACTACCCGCTTCCGGTAATTTCGGTAGTGAGGCGGAAGACGGAAGGCAATGTAAGATGCCTCCAGAATGGAGAGCCAGTTGCTGATTGTTCCGTGGTTCAGGCCGCAGTCATTTCCGATTCGGCTCGCATTGAAAAGCCCGCCGGTATTTCCGGCGCAAAGAGAAAGAAAGCGCTGGAAAACAGCCGTATCCTTCACGTTGATGATCTGCCGGACATCGCGTTCCACGTAGGTGGTAATGTATGCATCAAGCCACAGTTGAGGGTCGATCTGCTGGTCGAAGATCGGCGGGTACGCGCCCTGCCACAGTGCGGTGTCGAGTTCTTCGGAAAGGAAACCACCTTGATTGAGCTCACTGGCTGAAAACGGGAGAAGGGATAAAATGCCAATACGGCCGGCCAGAGTCTGGGATATTTTTTCCATCATGCCGAACTGCTGTGAGCCCGTTAAAATAAAACGCCCAGCGTCCGGGTTTGAGTCGAGAGTTTCCTGCAGGTAGGAAAAAAGATCCGGCGCGCGCTGGATTTCATCCAGTATGCATCCATCGGGAAATCTGGAGAGAAAATGGCGAGGATCTCGGATTGCACGGTCACGCTCATCCGGTGTTTCCAGTGATACATACGGTTTATCCGGAAACACGGCTTTAGCCAGTGTGGTTTTGCCTGACTGTCTCGGGCCGGTGATTGCCACGGCCTTAAATTGGCGCGCCATCTTCTTTAAGACAGGCTCTATTTGTCGCTTAATCATGGCTGTTTTTACAATCCGATGATTCGGATGTCAAATCGTAAGATCGAGTTTTTCGGAGCAACTGAACCGGGGCGAAGAGGCCAGAGGGGCGGGTTTCTTTTTCCCATGCTTCGAGGATCCGGACATAGCGCGCGCCCTCTGGGGAGTAGATCGAGTCGACTTGATCCAGATAGTCCGGGCCGGTGAACAGGTTGCTTAGGGTATTGCTGACATCCACGTCCAGCACGTTGTTTTCTTTAAGGGCTTCTGTCGGGATGTTGAACGTGAAGGGTGCCCAGAGTTTTCGTCCGATGGGGTGGCCGTTAATGGAGACGGTGCAGGCGTGTTTTACATCGCCCAGGTCAATCGTCCAGTTTTGCCCCAACTCTTCAGCCGTGAGCTGATGCGGGTTTTTCGCGATCTGGATTTGGTCGAACAGCTCGGTTCAGGTATGCACCGTATCCTCAGCGTCTATTCCAGTGATATTTTCCATATCAGCGACAACTTTTTTGAAATATGCTTTGAGCGCGAAGATGTTTCGGAGGAGACCCCCCAAGTCACCCATGCTGTAAAGAAATTGATTGCGATATGTTCCGGAGAGATGGATCGGGCAGAATTGCAGGAGAAAGTTGGCCTGAGTGATCGCAAGAGCTTTACCAAAAACTATTTAAATCCGGCGATCGAACAGGGAGTGATTGAAATGACCATCCCTGAAAAACCCAACAGCCGTCTGCAGAAATACCGGCTGACCGGAGCAGGGAAGTACTTCCTGAAAGCCATGCAGGATCAAAAGAACTGATCGAAAAAAAACAATTTTTAATATACTGCAAGATAGTGCTCCGGCAGTGGATTGGCTCTAAGCAGAAGCTTCTCCCCTCGCTGGAAGGCATGATTCGGAAACCCTAAATCATCATTTTATAGGACCGACCCCTTTGCAAATCTATAGCGGGAGAATCTCGGATGACCACTGTGCCGAGTTTTTACGCGAGCATTTGAACCTCAGCAGTCTGGGACCCAGTACGAATGCACCTGTGTGGCTTTCGGTGACGGCCATTAATGCCGAGGGAAAGAAAATCGAGACCGTCCCGTCGCGATCGGTCAACGGAATACTCACTTTCGAAGTCGGCCAACTGAATACCATGTATTGCGCCATCGGGTGATAGACGAGTGGCGGCCTATGTAATTTTTGATCTAAACTAATTATTTAGCAGGTTGACTTTTCTGGAAGCGGATTGTAAGCTGTCAGACATCATACAGGAAGCATTGCGAGGCAATGCGAATTTAGGCCTTAACGATGGAGCGTATTTATATGAAAATTTTTATTTTATGGTTATCAGTACTGACATTATCCACATCATTTGTTTTGGCGGAGAGCCGGAGCAACGCGGAGACCGCCGAAGGCCAACCGAATATTATCCTGTTCTATGTTGATGATCTGGGTTGGATGGATGTGGGGATTCAGGGATCAAAGTTTTTCGAGACCCCGAATATCGATCGGTTGGCGCAGGCCGGGGTTCGGTACACGCAGGGCTACACGACTCATCCACGCTGTGTGCCGGCCCGTTATGGTGTGATCACCGGCCGATTCCCGGCCCGGGGCGGGGTGCCCGGTGGAGGTGAATGTCTTCAAGCGACTGATCGCACGATCGCGCACGCGCTCCGTGATGGCGGCTACCGGACTTGTTTTGTGGGGAAATGGCATTTGCTTGGCAGAAGAGGGGAGAAAAACCTGCCGCAGAACATGGGCTTCGATGTCAATATTGCCGGCGGCGCGGCTGGCGCGCCGCCCACCTATTTCTATCCCTACCGCAAAAAACCGGTTGAAAAGCTCCCGGAGGGCTGGCAGAAGGGATTGATCAAGGGTGTCGTTACGGGGCTGGAGGATGGAAGAGAAGGGGACTATATTACCGATATCCTGACCGACAAAAGCATCGGGTTTCTCGAAGCGAACAAGGATCAGCCGTTTTTCCTTTATCTTTCGCACTACGGCGTGCACACCCCTTTCGAGGCACCGGAGCGGCTGGTGAAGAAATACGAGAAGAAGCTGAAGTCCATGAAGTTCGACGGTCCCGAATTTGAGAGGGTTGATCAAACAACCGGACGCGGCAAAACGTTGCGGCACCAGAACAATCCGGTTTACGCCGCGATGATTGAAAGCGTGGACGAAAGTCTGGGCAGAATTGTCTCAACCCTCGAAAAACTGGAAGTCGCGGACAACACCATCATTGTGTTCACCGCGGACAATGGAGGATTGTCGAATCGCGGCGGGGTGGACGGCAGGGTCGGCGGCAATCCGCTTGCCACCTCAAACCTGCCCTTGAAAAACGGTAAGGGCTGGCTTAATGAAGGCGGCATTCGGGAAGCGTTTATCGTCAAATGGCCCGGTGTGACGAAGCCTGGAACTGTCAATGAATCCGATATTGTCGTTGGATCGGACCTGTTCCCCACTTTTCTCGACATGGCGGGGCTGCCGCTCGAGCCGAAGCAGCACATCGATGGGGTCAGCATGGTTCCTTCGTTGAAGGCGAAACCAGTCCAACGTGGGCCCGTTTTCTGGCATTCACCTACGAGCCGCGCGTTCAGCACCGGCGATACCGACTGCAGCGCGGTGCGTATCGGCGACTATAAGTTGATTGAGTGGTACAATATTGATCATGTTGAGCTGTACGATCTTTCCAAGGATATCGGAGAGCAGAACGACTTGTCTGAAAAGATGTCTGAAAAGACCGCTGAAATGCTGGCCGCGCTGCATGAGTGGCGCGCGGAAATCCAAGCCTATACGCGGGATCAGGTCTGGACGAAAAAGAATTGGTAATGAATCGATAGGGAACCGTGCTGTATGAAAAAACTGATCAATTTAATGGGAATACTGCAGGTCGTGGTTATGGCCTGTGCAAGCCAGCCTCTTCGACAGGCTCAGGACAGGCCGAATGTGATTTTTGTGATCTTCGACGACCTCGGCTCGCGCCTTGCATGCTACGGGAATCCGCACACGATTACGCCGAACTTTGATTCGTTCGCGGAGTCTGGAGTCCGGTTCGATAACATGTTTTGCCAGCAGTCCATCTGCTCGGCGTCGCGCGCCAGTTTTCTGACCGGGGTGCGTCCAAACGTCACCGGCGTCGATTTTCCGTATACCAAATGGTTTGTGAAGAATTTTCTGCCGAAACATCCGGCGTTCACCCGCTACTTTTTTGAAAACGGATACGCGGTGAAAACCTACGGAAAGATTCATCACGGCCCGACGCTCGATGGACAGGTCATGATGCATGAGGATTTTTCCGAGCCGTGGGTCGATGGAAATAAACCGCGCTACGCCCTCGCGGAAAACCGGCGTCTTGAGAAAAACCGGGCCATAAAGACCAAAGGGAAGATCCGTACCGATCTGCCGTCCGCATTTGAGTGCGCGGATGTGGGCGATTTTGACTATATGGACGGCGACATCGCCCGGCAGGTGATCGAGGATCTGGGTCGCTTCAAGGAACTCGATAAACCCTTCTTCCTCGGCGTGGGCTTCTGGCTTCCGCATATTCCCTATAATGCGCCGAAAAAGTATTGGGATCTCTATGACCCGGATCAGATCGAGTGCTTTGATTGCACGGACTATCCCGAAGGCTCCTATAAATGGTCGCATGCCGGAAACCGGACTCAGCGCAAGGATGGTAGCTGGGAATTGCGCGGGGGCACCGCAGCGCAGGCGGGTAAAAAATATTCCAACCCGCCGAACAACCGCATTGAAGGAGAGTATGCAAAGAAATTGCTCCAGGGCTATTATGCGTCCGTCTCCTACTGTGATGCCCTGTTCGGGAAAATCATCGATGAAGTGAAGCGGCTGGGTCTCTGGGAAGATACCGTGGTTGTGGTGGCCAGCGATCACGGATATCATTTGGGTGAACACAATTGCTGGACCAAGTGGAACCTGTGCGAATTCGACACTCAGGTGCCTTTTATCATGCGCGTGCCCGGACGCAAAAGTCTCGGAGAACCGTGTGACAAGTTGGTGGAAATGGTGGATCTGTTTCCGACCTTCTGCGATTTGGCCGGGCTGGAGAAGCCGGACTATCTGGAAGGCGCATCCTTCCTTCCGCTTTTCGACGATGCGAAGCAACTCTGGAAAAAAGCCGCGTTCAGCAATTATCAGCGTAATTTTCATATGAAGGACGGGGTTTTGGAAGGGAGCGCGATGCGCACGGAAGATTATCGCTATATCGAGTGGCGTAAAAAATCGGATAACACGCTGGTGGGGACGGAGCTGTACGACCGGAAAAAAGATCCGTTTGAAATGAAGAATGTCGCCCGCAGTCTGGAATACAGGGAGACCCTGAAACAGCATGCAACCATGATGGAGCAGGGCTGGAAGCAGTGTCTTCCTCCGGGAGTGGTGAATCATTCCAGCAATGCGCAGGGTGATGAGAGTCAGTATGGGTATGAATAATATGAACAAAACGGTCATCGCAAGTATGCTGACCGCTCTGGCTTTCATCGCTGTCGCTGAGGAAACCCAAACACTTGAACCGGGCGAGGATTGGTTCGAATGGCGAATGCCCTGGGATTCGAGCGTGGTGGACCTGTCGTTTCTGACGGAGGCTCCGGCTGGCCAGCACGGTTTTCTCAAAACCCAGGGCCGGGACTTGCGGTTCGAGGATGGAACCCCTCTGAAAATTTGGGGAATGAATGTGGTTGCGATCGCCTGCATGCCGGAGAAGGCGGACGCGGTCGTACTGGCCCGGAATGTCCGGCGTCGTGGATTCAATCTCGTTCGATTTCATTATTTCGACTCGCGATGGGCGGGCGACCGCGGCGAGACGACGCTGATCGATTATTCCAAAGGAGATTCTCAGCATTGGAATGAAGACCAGCTCGACCGGATGTTCTTCTTCATCCATGAACTGAAGAAGCAAGGGGTCTACTCGATGATTGATGCCAATTCGGGACGGGAATACCTGACTGGCGATGGCTTGCCCACGGCTCTTTCCGCCCGAGCTCGCGGCCATGCGATTTTCGTTGAGCGTCTGATCATTCTCCAACAGGAACTTATCCAGCGTCTGTTTACCCGAGTCAATCCCTACACCGGGCTGGCCATGAAGGACGACCCGGCAATCGCCATTCTGAACATCAACAACGAAAACGACTGCCTATATGGCGGAGTCGATTGGACGCTGGAACCGTACGCGACTGAAATGAAGCAGCGCTACGTGAAGTGGGCCGAGGCCAATGGAGTAGCGAATCCCGGACCCGTTGAAGAAATCAACTTTCGCCCAAAGAAGCGAAGCAAGGACGCCACCCGTTTTCTGATGGAAGTCCAGCGGGACTATCAGGAACGCATGGCGGAATTCTGTCGCGAAACCGTGGGCATCCGCGCGCTGTTGTGCGGGGCCAATTGGAATATGGGGTTCTTCATTCCGATGACGCACGACTCGATGGATCTTTCCGATGTTCATATCTACGAGACGCATCCGAACAAGAAGGGAGACTACATTGCCAACAAGCGGGTCGCCGCCGAAGGTGAACTGGAGTTTCACAGCCGGAACCTGCTAAAGGTCGATGACAAGCCGACGATATCGAGTGAATGGGACCATCGGCTTCCCGTGGAGACCCGCGCCGAGTATCCCTGTTTTCTCGCGACCCAAGCCGCTTTCGGCTCGTGGGCCGGGATGATTCATTTCTGCGCTCTGACGACGCTTGAGAAGGTCGATTATGCGAAAGGCATCAGCAACTCGTGGTCCGATCCGGCGATCTACGGTCTGTTTCCCCACGCCGCGTTGCTGTACCGGCGCGATGTACGACCGGCCGTCAAGACGGTCACGATGAGGTTGGAGGAGGGCGAGTTCGATGTCATGCAGCAGACGTTCCCCGCGCAAATCAAAACGCCGGAAGTTCACAACTTCCTGGTGAGCATGAAGAAATCGCCTAAGGGTGATCGTGTCGTGAACCCCGAAAAGGAACCAGTTAGCGCTTCGCTGGATCCGATCATCTCCGACACCGGCGAGTGCAGGCGTTCCGTGGAGGATGAATACATCGTTATCGACACCGCAGGGACGCAGGTCATCTCGGCCAACTTCATGAAGAAAAAAGTTTTGAAGACGAGTGCCATGGCGGTGACTGCTGATACCGATTTCGCGGTCTTTGCCTTGAGTTCTCTCTCGGGCCCATCGATTAAGACCTCGGACCGTCTGCTGCTGACGACCATCGGTCGCGCCGCCGCCACCGGTTTCTCCGCGACGGAAAAAGCAGGAATAATTTATTATGAGAACAAAAACCTTGGCGTCAGCCCCATGTTGATGGAACCCGTGGTCGGAACCGTGTCGCTGCGACTGTCCACTCCGGGGCTTTCTGTGACGGCCATTGATGCCGAGGGAAAGAAAATCGCGACCGTCCCGGCCCGCACAGCTAACGGGAAACTCACCTTCGACGTCGGGCGGCATAACACCATGTATTACGCCATCGGCCGTTAGGCGGCTGGGGACAGGTGTGATTTTCGCAGAACCAAATATTAAACAGGTTGACTTCTTATGAGGCGGAATGTAGGTTGTCAGACATCATACATGGTGCGTGCGGAAAGTTATAAGGGACGGGATAGAGTGCTTTTGAAAAAGAATCTTATATGTATCGTTGGAGTTTTAGCCGCAGTTCTTGTGGCGCGGGCCGAGGAGCTTCCGGGCGGGGCGGTGAACGGCGAACGGTACCGCATCTTCATCTCAACCGATATCGGGGGCTGGGATGATGACGACTATCAGTCGTTGGCCCATTATTTCCTGTACGGGGATTTGTTTGATACCGAAGGCCTCATTGCTTCGCCTCCCGGTCCGGGCATGGTGGAGCATATCCATAAGATGATCGATCTGTATGAGGCCGACTATCCTAAACTGGCACGTTATTCGGACGAATATCCGACGCCCGCGTTTTATCGCGCCATCACCAAGCAGGGCGAACAGGAACCCTTCTTTTACGGCTACGACTATATTGATCGGGAAAAGACCAAGGTGTATCCGACTCCATCGGAAGGCGCGCGATGGTTGATCCAGTGCGCCATGCGCCCGGATGTGGACAAACGGCCGCTCTATGTTCTGGTTTGGGGATCGCCCACCGACCTGGCCTATGCGCTGCGGCATGCGCCCCAGATCAAGAAAAACATCCGGGTCATTTATCTGGCCGGCTGGAATGAACAACAGGATCCCACGTCGATTCAGTACATCGAAGAAAACCATAAGGATCTATGGGTTGTACAGGACATGTACGGTTTCCAGGGGCTGCGGCTGGGAGGAAACCAGGAAGGGGATCTCGGGAACTTCAGTTTCATGCAGACGCATATAAAAGGCCACGGCGCGATGAACGATTATATTGCGCTGCTGAAAAACGGGGAGGTCAAGATGGGCGATACGCCGACGGTGCTGTACATGCTCAAGGGAACTCCAACCGATCCCACGAAGCCCAGCTGGGGAGGCCGATTCGAGAAACGGGATGAAGAGGAATTTCCCAACTGGTATGTGAATGTCAGGGATCCTGAATTTATGATTTATCAGAAGCGGGCCTGGGCTTCCGAATGGTGGGGTGCCAAGACGGTCAGCCGCTGGAGAGAAGATTTGTTGCGCGATTGGCAGTATCGGGCCGACCGGTTGATCCATGCGCCGGAAGACGCTCCCGCAACCACACCAAAATAATCGATTTCGCTGGGGAACTTTTTATAAAATGAAGATGAATGGAGAAAAAAAATGAAGATGAGCGTAACGATGAATTATTGGACGATGCTTTTAGCCGCGTGTTTCGCGTTCGCGTACCAAAGCGAAGCACAAAGCAACAAGAGGCCCAACGTGTTGTTTATCGCGGTGGATGATCTGAATGACTGGGTCGGTTGCATGGGCGGTCATCCAGACACCAAAACACCCAACATTGATAAGCTAGCGGCGGAAGGAATGCTCTTTAACAACGCGCATTGCACCGCGCCCTTGTGCGGCCCCTCCCGTACTTCGGTGGCCACAGGGATGCATCCCACCTCCACGGGGTACTATATGAATTGTCAGGAAGACTTCAGGCGGGGGCTTCCGGACGTGGTGACGCTGCCGCAATATTTTAAGAAAAACGGATATTATGTTTTGGGCGCCGGCAAGCTTTATCCTGATTCGCCCGCGGGATTTAAGCGCTCGTTTCATGAGTTTCAGAAGGTGGATACCAACGCGGTCTTCAACATCAATCAATATATCTTCAACAACGGACCGAAGGGACGGTTCAAGGGGTGGGTGTTGGATGGCGGCCCGCTGGATATCGAAGACGATTTGATGGTGGATGGATACAATTCTAAATGGGCCGTGAACAAACTGCGGGCGGAAGAGTTTGAAAAACCGTTCTTTATGGCGCTCGGCATCTTTCGGCCGCATCTCGACTGGTTCGCTCCCCGTAAATATTTCGAGCCGTTTGATCCTGAAACCATAACGCTCGCCACGGTGAAAGAGAACGATCTGGATGATGTGCCGGCGTACGGAAAAGAGTTGGCCCATTGCACGCGGGATGCTGAAACGCTGAAACGGTGCGATCAGGAGCGTCAGGCCACGGCCGCCTATTTGGCGAATGTGCACTTTGCCGACGCCATGATAGGCCGGGTGCTTGATGCCCTGAAGAAGAGCAGATACGCGGACAATACCCTTGTCGTGCTTTGGGGCGACCACGGTTTGCATCTTGGGGAAAAGGAACACTGGCGAAAGTTTACCTTGTGGGATCAAGGCACCCGGGTTCCGTTTATCGTAAAAGTCCCCGGTTCTGAACACAATGGACAGACCAGTAGTCAGCCGGTAAGTTTAATGGATATCTACCCAACCCTGGTCGAACTCTGCGGATTGCCAAAGAACGAAACCAATGAAGGGTTAAGCATTGTTCCGCTTTTGAACGGTAATGAAAAAGGATGGGATCGACCGGTCCTGGTGACGTATGGCCGGGGAGACAACAGTATCAAGGACGAAAGGTATGACTACATTCAGTACCACGATGGAACCGAGGAGTTATACGATCGTAAAAAAGATCCTAACGAGTGGACCAACCTCGCGAAAAATCCTGAGTTTTCGGATGAAATCGCGCGGCTGAAAAAATACATTCCAAAGGAGAGTGTCAAGAATCGGTCCAAAGGCAATGGAGCCGCCCCTGTTGTGCCCTGGCACAAGACCTTCGGCCATATTGCCGGAAAAGAAATTGAATTCATGGACTGGTAAAAGTCAGTCCGTATCGACTTAACACCACCCACCTAGGGAGAATAAATTATGATAAACCAAATTAGTCCGGTAAACAAAATCTCCACCTTGGAGCAAGCCACCCTGATCCTTAAGGAGTACATCACAAGCGGTCATCTACCCCCCGGGGAATATCTGCCGCCGGAAATCGAATTGAGCAAACAGCTGGACGTGGGCAGAAGCACCTTGCGCGAGGCGATGAAGATGCTCGAACTGCAGGGCTTCATCCGGAAAATTCGCGGGGTGGGCGTGATGGTTGTCGAAGAGAGCGGCAAGGCCGCGACCGATATGCTTCAGATGATGCTTCAACGAAGTGGTTCATCCTTTAAAGAATTGGCTGAAGTACGTTCGACGATCGAGTTGAAAACCACCGAGTTGGCCATACGCAACGCCACGGATGATGACATCGCCCTGATCGGGGAGTGTGTCGAAATCATGCAGGGCAGTATCACGAAACAGGAAGAATATATTAAAGCGGATATGAACTTCCACATGGCGATCGCGCAGGCCTCGCACAACAATCTGTTCGCCTTTATTCTGCAATCCATCCGTCCGTTGATTCAAGAGATGATCGAGTCGACCCTGCAGGGAAACCATCGTCCTGAACAAAGCATGAAATATCACGAGAAGATTTTTAAGGCGATCAAAGCCCGGGATGCTGAGGTTGCTGTCCGCGTGATGAATGAACATATGCAAGCCAGTGAGTTAATGGCCAGCGAACAAGGGTAACACAATGAAAATGTTGATGAATGGTGAATGGGTCGATTCAATTTCCAAAGAGGTGATCGAGGTATTCAACCCCGCGACCCACGAAAAAATAGATGAGGTCCCGTTAGGGAAAGCCGAGGACATTAATCGGGCGGTTGAATTCGCAAAAAAAGGTTTTCAGATCAATAAATGCATACCCGTTAAAGGCCGTGCTGAATACCTTAAAAAAACTGCCGAGTTGATGCTGGAAAACCTGGAAGATCTGCGGGTGACCATGGTTCAGGAAAACGGAAAGTCCTGGAGCTGGGCTGAATTTGAAATCAGAAAGTCGGCCGAAATCCTTTCCACTATCGCATCGACGGCAAAAGAGCCTCGCGGAGAAACATATCCTATGGATGCCATGGATGGATGCCATTCGCAACTGAGTATGGTGTATCGCCAAGCGCGCGGAATTGTCGGTGGAATTATCCCCTTTAACTTTCCTCTGGAAATGATGGCCTACAAAGTGGGTGGAGCCCTAGCGGGCGGTAACAGTGCTGTTATGAAATTATCGGAAGATTGCCCGTTAACCTGTTTAAAAGTCGGACAGTTCTTTTTGGATGCAGGTGCGCCGAAGGAGGCGCTTCACCTGATTCCGGGGTATGGCGACGATGCTGGCAACGCGTTGGTCATTCATCCGGATGTTCCGATGATCACCTTTACCGGCAGCTCAGCCGTGGGCCGGATCATTATGGAACGCGCGGCAAAATACCTTAAACATCTCTCTCTGGAACTAGGAGGCAACGATCCGGTTGTCGTGTTTGAAGACGCTGATCTGGATGCCTTTGCCCGGAACATAGTCAAAGGCCGTATGACGGTTGGAAACGGGCAGGCCTGTGTGGCGGATAAACGCTATATTGTCCATGAAGAGGTCTACGATGAATTGATCGGAAAATGTAAAACGATCGTGGAATCTTTAAAGCTCGGTAACCCGATGGATCCGACGGTGGATGTGGGACCGGTTGGAAATGAAAAAGCTGCGAAGAATATCGAGCGGCAAATTGATGAAACAGTAGCGGCCGGTGCCCGGATTATTACGGGAGGTCATCGGGTGAATAAAACCTTCATCGAACCCACCATCGTTGCTGATGTGACACGTGATATGACGCTCTTTGTTGAAGAGTGTTTTGGCCCGGTGGCACCCTTTACTAAATTCAGCACGGAGCAGGAAGCCATCGAGTTGGCGAACGACTCCATTTATGGATTACAGGGAGCTGTCTACAGCAAAGATATTTCCAGAGCGCTGCGTGTCGCGGACGAGATGGACGTGGGCGGTGTGGTCGTCAATGGGTCCAGTTGTTTCCGCCCGGGCAATGTGCCGTACATGCCCCGGAAGCAAAGCGGTATCGGCACCGATAACATGTTCAATATCTACGAGGAAAACACGCAGGGCAAGGCGGTTGTAATCAACGATGTAATCAATCGATTTGATAAATAATATAGGACGATTATCGTGAATAAAATTAGTTCAATAGAGCCATTCTTGTTAGTGGATAAACTTCGTGTTCCCTTCCACTTCTCGCAATTCGAATATTCCGAAAGGAAGATTTGCATTGTGAAGATCACGCTGGAGGATGGCATCATCGGTTGGGGCGAGGGATACGGCCCCGGCCTTCTGGTGAAGGCCGGAATTGAGCAACTCGCTCCACTGCTGATCGGTCGGGATGCCTTGCAGCATGAAAACCTGTGGCAGGACATGTACAGAATGGCCTACGACTATGCCCGGAAAGGTATTTTTCTCTCCGCGTTGAGCGCCATCGATATCGCACTTTGGGATATCAAGGGCAAGTTGCTGAACCAGCCGGTAAGTATTCTTCTCGGGGGAAGAAAACGTGAGAAGATTAAAATGTACGCCACCGGAATGTACTTCACAAACGGCGGGGACATGCCGCAAAAGCTGGCCAGTGAAGCGCTTTCGTATAAGAAGCGCGGCTTCAGCGCGGTGAAAATGAAGGTCGGCCAGGGGCTTGACATTGATGTCGCGAATGTCGCGGCGGTGAGAAAAGCCATCGGTGATGATACGCAACTGATGATCGACGCCAATCATGCCTATGATCTCAAAGAGGCGCGCCAACTCATTCGTCGGCTGACGGACTACCATATCTTCTGGTTTGAAGAGCCGCTGAAAAACGAAGACTACGAAGGCTATGCCGAACTGCGCAGGAATAGCGATATCCTGATCGTTGGCGGCGAATGCGAATACCTGAAATATGGGGCGCATGAAATGATGTCGAAGCGATGTGTGGATATCTTCCAGCCCGATACCGGGGCGTGCGGCGGAATCTCCGAGGTGAAAAATATGATGGCCATAGCCAAGGTACATCATACCAATTTAACGCCGCATACCTGGGGGACCGGAATCGCCATCGCCGCCAATCTGCACCTGATGTCTAACCTCGACACGGTTCCGCATCGAATGAATATGCCCGAGCCGTTGATGGAGTTGGATTGCAGTCCGAATGGCTTGCGTGAAGAACTTCTCGTGAAAAACTTCGAGCTCAATAACGGCTACATTGATGTACCGACCTCGGCCGGGCTGGGCATTGAATTGAATGAAGAGAAAATTGAACAGCACCTGTTAAAACCATAAAGGACGCATAACCATGATTGTTGGATTTATAATTGTATTGGTAGCCAGCTTCCTGCTGGGAACATTCGGACTGGGAATGAAGTATAGCAAGCCCCTTGCGTGGGAGGCTTTTTGGTCCGTTCATGCGGTCATCGGAATGGTGCTTCTTCCAACGACAATCGCTCTGCTGGTTGTGCCGGATTTATGGCAAAGTATTGGTGTGGTTCCGGGCGAGGTACTTTTCAAAGCCGCGCTCTTCGGATTTATCTGGGGTATTGGCGGCATGCTGTTCGGGATGAGCGTGCAATACGTTGGTGTGTCATTGACCTATGGTGTTGTGATGGGCTTATGCGGTGCTCTTGGCGGAGTCATCCCGCTCTTTCAGATGGAGGATTTTGCCGCGAAACCGGGTTTCCCGTATATTATGCTCGGGGTAGCGGTCATGCTGGTCGGTGTTGGCATCGTGGCTCTGGCCGGGATCCAACGAGAGAAGTTGGTTGCGACTTCTGGCGCCGCTGTCGAAGGCGTCAAGAGTGGTAAAGATTTTCGGAAAGGCATCGTGATCGTGATCGCAAGTGGTATTTTTTCGGCTTTCATCAATATTGGTTTTGCCAATGCCGCGCCCGTTGCTGAAAGCGCAATCGCTTCCGGCGCGCATCCGCTGGCTTCCGTTTTCGCGTCATGGGTGGTCGTGCTATGGGGAGGTGTTTCATTTAGCCTGATCTATGCCGCAGTCACGCTGACGAAGAATAAAACATGGCACACATTTACACTGCCGAAGACGGGTAATGCGTACAAATGGGGCGTGCTCACTGCGGTTCTTTGGTTTGCCTTCATTGGTATCTATGGAGTAGGTACCGCAAAGATGGGTGAATTGGGCGCCGTCATCGGTTGGCCTGTTTGTGTTGGTTTGTCGCTCATTTTCAGTAACTACTGGGCGATCCGTTCCGGCGAATGGAACGGGGCCGAAAAGCCGAAGAAGATTCTTTTCCTGGGGGTCGGGATTTTGATCGGGGCAACACTGATTCTTGCCTTTGCCAATACGATCTAAGATTCAAAATTTAAAAAGGTCATTATGAAAATGATAAAAATAGAACCCTTATCTCTGGATGCGTTTAAAACCTACGGCACGTTCGCCCATATGATAAACCCGACCGATGAACGGATCGGCGATGGCGAAGTCGAGTTTTATCGCGACCAACTGCAACTGAACGTGGCGCCTCAAAACCTGTTGAGCTATTCCTGCTGCCGGGCGGAACAACGCCCGCTGGTGCTCGATGGAATGGAATGCCATAAATGCTATGAAGTCGTACTTCCGCTGGATAACGATATGCTGCTGTTGGTTGCTCCCGCCACGCCGGAGTCCACGCCTCCCCTGGAAAAAGTACGCGGATTTTTTGTTCCGCAGGGAACCGCCGTCTCCATCAAACCGGGCGTGTGGCATGGCTGTCCGTTCAGCGCGAATGAAAAGGTGGCCAATATCCTGATCAACCTGCCCGAACGCACGTACGCGAATGACTGCCATTTTGTGCCCATTCCTGAAAAGGAACAGTTGGGAATCGAGCTTTAAATTGTACCGACCGAAGGATGCCCATGAAAACCAGATCCCGACTGATTTTATCCACGTTTGCCGCTCTGTGCTGTTCCGCCGCCTCTATGGCCGAATCGCCTGGCGTGAAGTTTCTGTATTCGAAAGACGCGGAGTCCATCGCGCTCAATGATTGGAAGGCCAAGTGGATCTGGGTGCCGGGTGTGAAACACACCGAGAAGAATCATAGGGCGCTTGCCCGTAAAACCTTCTCGCTCGACGGCCTGCCGCTAAAAGCCCAGCTGGCCATCACGGCGGATAGTCATTATGAGCTGTGGATCAATGGCGAGTTTGTCGCCCGCGGCCCCGCGCGCTGCAACGCCCATCACCAAAACTATGATCTGATCGATGTGCGTCCGCTGCTTAAAATCGGCGAAAACACGCTCGCGGTTCGTGTGCATTATCACGGCATCATGAAATCGTATTATGGGGATGCCTATCCCGGTCTGTTGGTGCAGTTGGATCTGGAGGAGCAGGACGGAACGCGCAGCATTGTTTCCGACAAAAGCTGGAAGGTGCTCAAGGATCCGTCGTGGGATTCAAGCACGGAAGTGGTGAGCACGGTGAACGCGAACAACTTTCCGTCGAGTGTGAATCTGGGTCGCGGCCGCCGCAACTGGCAGCGGCAGGATTACAGCGATGCAAACTGGCCCGACGCGGTGTATCAAACCGGCCAACCGACGTGGCCGCCGCGTCCCGCGGGCTACGAACCCTACGCCCTGCAGAAGCCGTGGTTGAGCCTGGTTCCGCGCGACCTTCCGCCGTTGATCGAATACGAGCGCCTCGCCGATAAGGTGTTGAAAGTGAGCGAGGCTCCGCAGTACAGCAAGGTGGGCTTTTGGGGCGATGGCGACGCGCGGAAAAACGACGCCTTGCACAACAGCATGCAGGATGTGCAGAAGCCGCTCAATCATTGCAAGGTTTCAGGCATCGAAGATTTCGTTGCGGGCAAAGGGCCGCTGCACATGATTAATGCCTATCCGGATCCGCAAACCAAGTTGCAGCGTCTACCGGCTTTTGACACCACCGTGGTCTTTGATTTCGGCGAAGTGATCGATGGCTATCCGCTGATGGAAGCGCAAGGTGCCCAGGGCACGATTGTTGATGTGAACTATGCGCCCTATCTGATCGATGGCGAATTCATTCCCGGCGCCCTGGTAGGCAACTTCTCAGATCGGATCACGCTTTCGGGCAAAGCCGATCGCTGGGAAAATAGCGAGCCTCGAACCTTCCGCTACATGGCCATCACCGTGCGCGGCCCCGAACCGCTGCGCATTGGAAAACTCGGCCTGCGCGTTTCGGAATATCCTTTCCGGGAATCGGGGCATATCGAAGTGGACGGCGAAGCGTTCGCCCAGAACTTCTGGGAGGCGGGCGACCGAACCCTGCGGCTGATCACCACCGATGCTTTTTCCGATAACTACCAGGAACGCCGCCAGTATGTGCAAACCGCCTACTATGCCTCGCGCGGCGCATACGCGGCCTTTGGAGACACTTGGCTGCAGCGGCGTCTGCTGGTGCAACACGCTCAGGATCAGCTGCCCGATGGCATTATGCCGATGTGGGCGCCCTGGAATGTGTATGAAGGCAACAAGCAGACCCCGGGTATTTTCGAGGCCAACCACTTTTGGCTGATGGGGCTGCGCGACTACTACCTGTTCAGCGGCGACCGGAAAACCACCGAACAACTGATGGTCAGCGCCGAGCGGCTAGCCGAATCGATCTACCGCTACCAGCGCAACGGCAAGCTCCTGTTCAAGCTGCCCCATTCCTACTGGATCGACTGGGCCAAGCTCGCCCAGGGCGAAGAAAATTTTATTATCAACGCCCTGCAATTGCTGGCCTTCCGCGATTATGCTGAACTGCTGCAGTGGATGGGGGATGAGGAGCTCTCGGCCAAGTGGTCGGCTCGCGCCGAGGTACTGCGCGTGGAGCTCAAGGGGCTATGGGATGCCGATAAAGGGTTGTTCGCCGAAAACCGCAATGGCGGTAAACTGGATCAATATTTTTCCGAACACGCCAATGCCCTGGCCATCGTCGCCGGTGTGGCGGAAGGCGCGCAGATCGACCGCATTGTGGACCAAATTCTGGCCAACGATGAACAGCGGGTCATGGAACCCGTGAATCTGTTCCACTACTGGGTGGTCGAGGCCATTGCCTCGCAGGGCAGGGTGGGCGAGGCCATGGAGCTGCTCAAACATCGCTATCAGCATATGCTCGACGATGAGGAAATAAACACCCTGTGGGAATACTCCAATATTCATGTAAAGGACAAGGGCGCGCGCACGGCTCTGGCCGACAATATTTGGATCGGTCGTTCGTGGTCGACCGCGCAGGCGGAAAATGCCTTTCCCGCCTCGAGTTTAAGCCGGTGGGTGCTGGGCCTGGAGCCAACGGCTCCGGGCATGGGTGAGATCGCCCTGAGCGGCCTTTCAAGTCCCTATGAAAGCTTCAAGGGCAACTTGCCGACCCCTAACGGACAAATTGAAGTAGACAAGAACGGTCAGGCGCTGGATCTGACCCTCCCGGCTGGTACACGCGCTGTCATTGATTTGGCCGAGCAAAAGCGACTGCCGGGGAAAACCATCCGCGTTGATGGACGCGATGTTCCGCTGGGCAAAGGCTCGATCCATATCGAAAGCGGAATACACCGCCTGGAATTAATAAAATAGATTGACAAGCAATGGTTTGTGCCTATATTTCAGCTAAAGTCGGATGTCAGACATCATACATGGCGGGTGCCTCATGATGAAACGTATAGTGAACAACCTACAGGAGAGATGAGATGAAAAAAAGAGCATGGATAATGGCAGCAGTGTTGATCTCGCTGGTCTCGATGACCCAGGCGGCAGCATACCGATACACCTCAACGAATGGAACCTGGTCGGTCACCAACAACTGGGAAATATATAGCGATGGCAGTTGGGGCCCTTCGACCAACCTGCCGGGAACCGGTGATAAAGCCAACTACATCATTGACGGGGAACTCAGGATTGAAACGGTGTCTCCGTCGATCGGGATTGTGGAGGCTGGTGTTGACGGCGATACGAACGTCAATGCGGTCATCCAGATGTTCAACGCCACTACGTTGTCGGTGACGGGGATACAAGTCGCCAAGGATGCGGGTATACAAGGCCGGATTGCATTGTGGAACGATTCAACGCTGAATCTGGACGGCCCGGCCTACTTCGGGAAATCGGGAGGAAACGGGAGTCTGATGATCGGCCCCAACGCAACGCTGGATGGCGATAGAACGTCGACTCCTGCCAATGTGAACGAGTCCTTCGTTGTGGGATACTCGGCGGCCGCCACCGGTGAGTTGGATGTTAGAGGGACGCTTAAGCTAAATAAAAACCACCTGTATGTGGGTTATAACGGGGCGACCGGAACGGTTAACCAAACCGACGGTTCCGTTAAAGTGACGCAATTACGGCTCGATTATACGGGGGTCGGCGGCGACGCAACCTATAATCTGACCGGAGGTGAATTCCAAATTACCGGGAATGATACCTTTGGCGTTTTGACTCCCGGCCCCAATGCCGAATTGCACATAGCCGACGACGGCACCTTGCTCTGGTGGGACGACCGCACAATCGGCATCAGCAATCTGGTTGCCGAGGGCGTCGTCACCTGGACCAACGGTCAGAGCATGCTGACCGAAGACTGGGAACTCGCCTGGACGAATAGCGCCGGTAACAGTGCGCTGTATGCCGATACGGATGGAACCGTCAATCCCAGTTGGACCACGATCTGGGCAACGCCCATTATTCCGGCGGATGATGAGGTTTTGATCTATTTTGACGGGGGTGAGGCAACGGCGCAAATTGACATCAATGGTGGTCTCGATGTGGATACCAATACCAACAAGGTTCGCAACCTGAGTCTGGCAAGTCTGCTGTTCGATAGTGCAGTGGATCAGCACGATGTGTATGGCGGGTGCAAGTTCCAGTATAGTTTGGATCAAGATAATTTACTGCTCGCAAGGGAATTTCATACCAAGGATGCCATGCAGTTCCGCCCCTGGACTCAAAACAGCGATCAGGATTATATCATCGACGCGGTGGTGCTCTGGGATCAGGCGGACTTTAAGGGCGGATTTGATGCGCAAACCGTTGCCTTTACTTCCCAGTCTTCGTTTACACTGGAGGTCGACGACGTATTAACGACAGGAGATGACTATGACCTGCGCATGGTCGTACGCGATGGTGCATCGCAATACTACGTGTCGGAAACCGTCGCTCCGGATGGAACCACGATTACAATAACGGATCCGGACAGCCTGCTGTGGGCGACCTACGATCTGGTGGACGGTTCCGCGAACTTCGCGTTTTCTGACGGGGTGATCGGGGCGTACGGCGCGCACACCTTTACGGATGTGCAGCGAGTCGGTTTCGCGTTTAACCTGAATAATACCAATTCGCATATCGGCGACTTCTCAATCAGTGAATTCATCGTAAAACGGGTTGATACATCGGTCATTGCCGACACTCCGGCCACCAAGTACGCGGACTGGTTGAGCGTGTATCCCGGAATCGGTACGGCGACCAACCTGACCGATAACCCGGACGGGGACGTGCTCGACAACCTGGCGGAATATGCGCTCAACGGAAACCCGGACGACGATACCGATACCGGTATTGCTCCAGAGCTAAGCACCGAAGCCGACTGGTTCTACTATGTCCATGCCCAGCGCGACGACGCAGCGGACCGCGGGTTAATCTATCGCGTGCTGAACGATACCGACCTGGTTTTCGGCGTCTTCACCAATACGGACGCGGAAGTGGTCGGCACCAACACGAGCTATGGCGTAAGCGGCTTCGAGACGGTCACCAACCGCGTTCCAACCGACGTCCTCGGCGAGCAGTTCCTGAAGTTGGAAGTCGAATCGAGTTTCTAAGATAAAGAGACGTTGAATTGAATATAACGCCCGGCAAGGGTTTTCTCCTGCCGGGCGTTGCTTTAGAAGTTTAGGAAAATGAGTATATCATGAAAAAAGCAACCAATTCCGAAATACTGTTATCATCATTTTTAATCCTAAGCGGATTGAATGGTTTCGCGCAGGGGGCAAGACATTCAGCCACCGCTTCTGCTCAAAGCGAAAACTCCAATGTTCTGATTTTTCTAGTAGACGATTTACGAGCTGATTTGGGGTGCTATGGAAACGAGGTGGTGAAAAGTCCGCACATTGATGCCTTGTCCCAATCCGGTGTCTTATTTGAGAATGCCTATTGTCAGCAGGCCATTTGTGCTCCTTCGCGTATGAGCCTGCTCAGTGGATTACGCCCCGAAACCTTTGAGATATACGATCTGAATACACCGTTCCGTTCTGTGCACGATGATATTGTAACCATGCCTCAGCTATTCCACGAGAATGGATACCATACGGTGAGCATAGGAAAAGTGTATCATCACAGTGACGATGATGCGGATAGTTGGAAGACTCGTTTCCCTCAGGAAAATAATGCATATGTAAACCCTGAGAATATTGATCTGGTACTGCGCCTGCAAAAAGAAGCGAAAGCCAAAGGGCTCAAAGGCATTCCTTATAGAAAATATACAAAGGGCCCGGCCTTTGAATCTGCCGATGTTTCCGATGAAGGCTATAAAGATGGACGATCAGCTCAGCATGCCATTGAAACCCTTCATAAAATTAAAGATGAGAAGTTCTTCATGGTGGTCGGACTTAGCAAACCCCACCTGCCTTTCAACGCGCCAAAAAAATATTGGGATTTGTACGACCGGAACAAGCTTGAATTACCTCTGCAAAGTGAAGAGCCCAAAGGAATGTATCCCAATGCATTGACTTCCTGGGGAGAGTTGAGGGTGTATTCAAGCATCCCGGAAAAAGGTGTGCTGAGTGATGACTTAACCAAAGATCTCAAGCATGGATACTATGCCTGTGTAAGCTACATTGACGCGCAAGTAGGGAAGGTGATGCATGCGCTTGATGAGTTGGATCTGGATAAAAACACCATTGTAGTCTTCATGAGCGACCATGGTTGGAAGTTGGGAGAATATGGTGCCTGGTGTAAACATACCAACTTTGAACTGGACGTACATGTACCCTTGATTATTCGGAGAGAAACCGGAGCTGAAAACCGGGTAACCAATGGTAGAACAGATGCTTTGGTCGAGAATATTGATGTGTTTCCAACCCTGGCCGAAGCCTGCGGTTTAAAGACACCTCCAGTAGATGGTAAAAGTATTATGCCGGTTGTAGACAAGCCGACAGTCCCTTGGGATAAAGCAGCCTACAGCGTATATCCAAGAGGAAAAAAAGTTATGGGGTGTACCGCTACAGATGGCGAGTGGCGCTATACCGAGTGGCGTAACAGCCAGACACAAAAAGCAGAATTTATAGAGCTGTATCGACATGAAAAAGGAATCAGAATTGAAGCGGAAAACTTCGTGGGAAATCCTGATTTTAAAGAAGTTGAAAAGCGTATGAAGCAGCTTTTGGAAGCCGAGTATTCTTCCCATCGGAAATCGTTCTATTCAACGAAATAATAGCACGACTGCGCTCTGTATGGATTCGCTCCTTCCGGGCGTTGCGCATGAAGGTTTTTATGAAATCCGCGCCGGGCGTGGAAACGAATAACAGCATTCACTTAGCGGAAGAGATGATATGAAAAAAAGAGTATGGCTTATGGCGGCAGTGTTGATCTCGCTGGTCTCGATGACGCAAGCGGCAGCATACCGATACACTGCAACGAATGGAACCTGGTCGGTCACCAACAACTGGGAAATATACAGTGGTGGCAGCTGGGGGCCTGCGACCGATTTGCCGGGAACCGGTGATAAAGCCAACTACATCATCGACGGGGAACTCAGGATTGAAATGCTTTCTCCGTCGATTGGGATTCTGGAGGCTGGCGTTGACGGCGATACGAACGTCAATGCGATCGTCCAGATGTTCAACGCCACTACGCTGTCGGTGACGGGGATACAGGTCGCTAAGAATGCGGGTAAGCAAGGCAGTATTGTATTATGGAACGATTCAACGCTGAATCTGGATGGCCCGGCCTACTTCGGGAAATCGGGAGGAAACGGGGGTCTGGTGATCGGACCCAACGCAACGCTGGATGGCGATAGAACGTCGCTCCCTTCGGGGGTGAACGAGTCCTTCGTTGTGGGATACTCGGCGGCTGCTTCCGGAACGTTGGATGTTAGGGGAACGCTTAAGTTAAATAAAAACCATCTGTATGTGGGTTATGACGGGGCGACCGGGACGGTTAACCAATCCGACGGCTGGGTTAAAGTAAAGGAATTGCGGCTCGATCATACGGGGGGCGGCGGCGACGCAACCTATAATCTGACCGGAGGTGAATTCAGAATTAGTGGGAGTGATACCACTGGCGTTAAGACTCCCGGCCCCAATGCCGAATTGCACATCGCCGGCGGCGGCACCCTGCTCTGGTGGGACGACCGCACAATCGGCATCAGCAACCTGGTTGCTGACGGGGTTGTCACTTGGACGAACGGGCAGAGCATGCTGACCGAAGACTGGGAACTCGCTTGGACCAATAGCGCCGGCAACAGCGTGCTGTACGCCGACACGGATGGAACCGTCAATCCCGATTGGACCACGATATGGGCAACGCCCATCCTGAGGCTCGAGCCGGGAGAGGATTGGTTCGAATGGCGAATGCCCTGGGATTCGAGCGTGGTGGATCTATCGTTTCTGACGGAGGCCCCGGCCGGCCAGCACGGTTTCCTCAAGACCCAGGGCCGGGATTTGCGGTTCGAGGATGGAACCCCGCTGAAAATTTGGGGAATGAACGTGATCGCGATCGCCTGCATGCCGGAGAAGGCGGACGCGCCCGTACTGGCCCGGAACATCCGGCGTCGCGGATTCAATCTCGTTCGATTCCATTATTTCGACTCGCGATGGGCGGGCGATAGCGGCGAGCGGACACTGATCGATTATACGCAGGGAGACTCTCAGCATTGGAACGAGGACCGGCTCGACCGGATGTTCTTCTTCATCAATGAACTGAAGAAGCAGGGGATCTACTCGATGATCGATGCCAACTCGGGGCGGGAATACCTGATCGCCGATGGCTTACCCACGGCTCTTCCCGCCCGGGCCCGCGGTCACGCAATCTTCGTCGAACGGCTGATCATTCTGCAGCAGGAGCTTATCCAGCGTCTGTTTACCCAGGTCAATCCCTACTCCGGGCTGGCCATGAAAGACGACTCAGCGATCGCCATTCTGAACATCAACAACGAAAACGACTGTCTGTATGGCGGAGTCGATTGGACGCTGGAACCGTACGCGACTGAAATGAAGCAGCGCTTTGTGACGTGGGCCGAGGACAATGGTGTAGCGAATCCCGGACCCATTGAAGAAATCAACTTCCATCCCAATGAACGAAGCGAGGACGCGACCCGTTTCCTGATGGAAATCCAGAAGGACTATCAGGAGCGCATGGCGGAATTCTGTCGCGAAACCGTGGGCATCCAAGCGCTGTTGTGCGGGGCCAATTGGAATATGGGATTCTTTATTCCCATGACGCACGGTTCGATGGATCTTTCCGATGTCCATATCTATGAGACGACCCCGAACAAGGAGGAAGGCTACATTGTCAACAAGCGGGTCGCGGCCGAGGGTGAACTGAAGTTTCACAGTCGGAATCTGCTGAAGGTCGATGACAAGCCGACGATTTCGAGTGAGTGGGACCATCGGCTTCCCGTCGAGACCCGTGCCGAGTATCCTTGTTTTCTAGCGAGCCAAGCCGCTTTCGGTTCATGGGCCGGAATGATTCATTTCTGCGCTTTGGCAACGCTTGAGAAGGTCGACTATGCGAAGGGCAACAACAACTCGTGGTCCGATCCGGCGATCTACGGCTTGTTTCCCCACGCCGCGCTGCTGTACCTGCGCGACGCGCGGCCGGCCGAGAAGACCGTCACGATGCGGATGGACGCCGACACGATCGACGTCATGGAGCAAACGTTCCCCGCGCAGATCAAGACGCCGGAAGTTCACAACTTCCTCGTGAGCATGAAGGAATCGCCAGAAGGTGATTTTGTCGTCGGGCCCGATGAGCAACCGGTCGATCCTTCGCTCGACCCGATCGTATCGGACACGGGTGAGCACAGGCGTTCGATGAAAGACGAGTATATCATCACCGATACGGCTGGGACTCAGGTTATCTCGGCCAACTTCACAAAGACGCCAACACTGGCGACGTCCAACATGACGGTGACCGCCGCCACCGACTTCGCGGTCTTTGCCTTGAGTTCACTTGAGGGGCCATCGATCAAGGCCTCTGACCATCTATTGTTGACGACCATCGGCCGCGCCGCCGCCACCGGTTTCAGCGTGATGGAAGACGACGGAAAAATTTATTATGAGAACGAAGACCTTGGTGCCGGCCCCATGCTGCTGGAACCCGTGGTTGGAACCGTATCGCTGCAGCTATCCACTCCGGGGCTTTCGGTGACGGCCATAGATGCCGAGGGAAAGGCCATCAAGGCCGTTCCTTCCCACGCGGCCAACGGAATGCTCACCTTCGACGTCGGCCAGCATAACACCATGCATTACGTCATTGGGCGTGATCGTGATCGACTCTTCCCGACCAATTCATACAACGTACTCTTCATTGCCATCGACGATATGCGTCCCCTGATCGATGCGTATGGAGCAACCGATCCGCTGCAGCCGATTACACCTCAGATGGATCGTCTGGCCGCTTCGGGCGTCATGTTTGCCAACGCGCACTGCCAGCAGGCCGTCTGTAATGCTTCGCGTGCATCGCTGTTGACCGGTCTGCGTCCGGATACGACCATGTGCTGGAAGCTCGATACCCATTTCCGCACACCGCTGCCCGACATCATCACGCTGCCGCAGCACTTTGGCGCCAACGGCTATCGCGCCCACGGTATCGGAAAGATTTATCACAGCACCAATCCGACCTGGCAGGACGACCCGCTTTCGTGGAACGAGGGCTGGGCCAGCTCCAGTACCGGTTACACTTGGTATGAAACCGCTAAGGCGGTGCTGGAAGATGCCGGCACCAACAAGGTGTCCGCCACCGATGCCGGAGAATTTGACCGTGACAGCAACCCGATCGAAGATGCCGACTATAACGATGGCTATGCCGCCGAGCAGGGCGTTGCCAAGATTGCGGAGTACGCTTCGGGTTACCAAACAAACGGAACCCCATTCTTCCTTGCGGTGGGCTTCCAGAAGCCGCACATGCCATTTAATGCGCCCAAGTCCTATTGGGATTTATACGATCCGGCGCAGATTGATCTGTCCGGCTACACCGGGATTCGCAACATGCCGGTTGGTTCCAACAAGTTCACTGCTCCGTATGGCGGTGAGCCGGAAGCCTTCGATGATATTACCGGGACCAGCGATAACGGCATGCCGAATGCCACCGAAGCGCGTCATTTGATTCATGGCTACCTGGCCTGCGTATCGTTCATTGATGCACAGATTGGAAAACTGCTGGATGCGTTGGAAGATCCCGATGGCAACCCTCTCACTGATGACTCGGTGGCCGACAACACCATCATTGTGTTGTGGGGCGACCACGGTTTCCATCTGGGCGACCATAACGGGTTCTGGGCCAAGGCTTCGAACTATGAAATCTCCACTCGCGTCCCGCTGATCGTCAGCATGCCGGGCATGGACGAGCTTGGCGCAGCCGGTAGTCGCAGCGTAGGGTTGGTTGAGTTGGTCGATATCTATCCAACCCTCGTCGATCTCTGTTCGTTGCCTGCCCCGGCACAACCCGCGGGCCTGCAGCTGCAGGGCACTACCTTCCTTCCTTTGCTCGAAGATCCGGCGCAACCTTGGAAAAAGGCCGTCTTCAGTCAGTATCAGCGGAACATCAACAACAATGAGCCCGGCGACACGCCGGTTAATAATTCCGGCACCGGCATGGGATATTCTGTTCGCACCGAACGCTACCGCTACACCGAATGGTGGGTGACCGAATCGACCGATGAAACCGACCGCCACATGATTAAGGCCGGCATCACGGAGCCTGATTTGATCGAACTTTACGACTATGTGGTCGACCCCGGCGAAACCACCAACCTGGCGTACAATACTGCCTATTCCAATTTTGTGTTGGAGCTGAGCGCATTGCTGAACGATTCCGATGGCACCAGCGCGGGCGACGGCTGGGCGCTGCCCGAAACCGATGCGCCATCTGCATATCCCGTCGATTACGCAGTGTGGCAAACCAACTATCTGGCTCCCGGAAGAACCCTGAGCGAGCTTGAAGCGAATGCCGATCCCGATGGCGACGGAATCGTCAATCGCCTTGAATACAAGTTCGGCACCCATCCGTTGGAGTTTGATGTGTGGCCGGTGGAGTCCGGTTTTGACGCGGGGCTCTATGTCACCTATCCCGATGTTGAGTCCCGAGCCGAAGTCCTGCTCGAAGCGGTCGCAGCAAGCAATCTGGTTGATGGGGCGTGGAGCTCCTCCGGCGTGACCAGTACCATTGTCGGACAGGACGGAAACGCCGTTATTAAAACTGGTTCGGTACCCGCCGCCGACCCGATCCGCTTCCTGATGCTTGAGGCGACCGAACTGTGATTTCAGTTCTACGACATTTCCTTTCCCATTGATGATCCCGGACGGGTTTTATAAATTCCGCGCCGAGCGTGGAAACGAATAGCAGCATTTACGTAGTGAGAGAGATGAGATGAAAAAAAGAGCATGGCTTATGGCAGCAGTGTTGATCTCACAGGTTTCGACTACAGCATCTACAGCAAAACCAATCTGCTCGACGCCACCTGGACACCCGAAGCCTCGGACATCACGAAAGCCAACCAAACCCTTCCAATGGTTGGAAACGCGGGCTTCTACAAAGTGGAGCTGGAGCTTCAGCCCGAAAGCTGAGGGGACCCGGTGCATGTTCCCAGGGGTGTCGCGGGGGCGAAGATTTAGACGGAGTCGTGGAGGCTTGGGCTTTTCAAGTTCGCGCATAGGCCGAAACGGTTTGACTTTCCATGATGGGGCTTTATATTGTGCAGATAAATTAGATGTCTGACATCATACAAGGTGGTGTGCGGGATCGCAACGCAACGTGACGTGAGTGGGGTAGAATTTTGAAGACGTGTGGTTTGTTTTTTATTGGGATGATGGCCGGTGCTCTTGCGGTGCAGGCGCAGGAATTGGCGACTGGTGCGGTGACGGCTGAAGCCAGCCATTCGCGGCTTGTGAAGGAGCGGCGCATGAAGGGGCTCGAGGAGCGTGTTGAAGCGCTGCTGGCTCAGTTGACCCTGGCCGAAAAGGTCTCGCTGGTGCATTCCAACGGCAAGTTTTCGATCGCGTCGATCGAGCGTCTCGGCATCCACGAGTTGTGGATGAGTGACGGCCCGCACGGCGTGCGCGAAGAGACGGCGCGTGATGAGTGGCTTCCCGCGGGCTGGAACAATGATCACGCCACCTATCTGCCGCCGTTGATTTCCGTCGCGGGCAGTTGGGATAAGGATCTTGCGCGACGTCATGGCGAGGTGCTGGGTTCCGAAGCGCGCCACCGCCGCAAGGATATCATTCTCGGTCCGGGCGTGAATATCGCGCGTCTACCCTCCAACGGCCGCACGTTTGAATACATGGGTGAAGATCCCTTTTTGGCCTCCAAGCTGGTGGTGCCGCAGATCAAGGGGATTCAGAGCAAGGATGTCGCCGCCTGCGTTAAACACTATGCGCTGAACACGCAGGAGCTGAACCGTCGCAAGTGGAATGCCGAACCGGCCGAGCGCACGATGCGCGAGATCTATCTGCCGGCTTTCGAGGCAGCGGTCAAGGAGGCTGGGGTATACAGCGTGATGGGGTCGTATAATTTTGTGCGCGGCGAGCAGGCCAGCCAGAGCAGGCATCTGATCGATATTCTTAAAAAAGAATGGGGCTTCGATGGCGTGTTGATGACGGACTGGAACGTTCTCATCAACGATTTCGACGCCGCCAACAACGGCCTTGATCTTGAGATGGGAACCAACGCGTCGACGTATGATGAATTTAAGATGGCCCGCCCGTTGCGGGAGCACGTTGCCGAGGGCCGCATCCCAATGGAGGTGCTGGACGATAAGGTCCGGCGCATGCTGCGCTTACAATTACGTATTGGCATGATGGATGAATACCGTATGGGCGGGCAGCGCAATGTGGGCGCTCATCATCAGACCACCTACGACATTGCCGCGGCCTCCACGGTGTTGCTGAAAAACAGCGGGGGAGTGTTGCCGTTGGATAAGAGCCGGTTGAAAAAAGTACTGGTGCTCGGACCTAATGCCGATAAAAAACACGCCTATGGCGGTGGTTCGTCTTTTGTGAAAACCTTGTATGAGGTGACGCCGCTGGAGGGCCTGCGCGAAGCGCTGGGCGATCAGGTGGATCTACAGGTGATGATGGTGGATGACGGGCCGAGCGTGGAGCCGATTCCGGGCACGTACATTGCTTCACGCGATCCCGGTGCCGGCATTCCGGCTTGGAAGGCGGTGTTCTTTAAAGATGCCTCCCGCACCGAGATTAATCGCACTTCATGGTTCGGTGATTCCGCCTATCGCTGGGTAGGCCGACGTAAAATGAATTACTTTAGTCTCTTTGGCGATGTGAAGCCCAAGGCCGACGGTGAGCACGTGATGAAGTTTTCGTGCATCGGTTCGCTGCGTTTGCTGGTGGATGGCGAAGAAGTGTTTAAGGGCGGGTCTGAAAATCTGGAAGTGCAAGAGTGCTCTGTTTTTCTGACGGCTGACCGGATTCACAAGTTTGAGCTTCAATACGACGGCCGCTATCAGTTCGCAATGGGGTGGGTGGCGCCGGACCGCCCGTTGAGCACACTCGAGGAATGCCTGGCCGCCGCGAAGCAGGCCGATGCCGTGATCTACTTTGGCGGCCTCAGCCACGTGGAGGATCGTGAGGGCAAGGACCGTTCCAATTTAGTGCTGCCCAAACAGCAGGATCAGGTCATTGAAGAACTGCTGGCGGCGAACGAGAAGACGGTGGTATTCCTGATTGGCGGTTCACCGGTTCAGATGCCCTGGGTCGATCAGGCCGACAGCCTCCTGTGGGGCTGGTACGGGGGCAACGAGGGCGGCCGCGCCTTCGCGGATATCCTGCTGGGCGATGTCAATCCATCCGGCAAGCTGCCGATCACCTTCCCGGTGCGTCTTAAAGACAGCCCGCAGTTCGCGTTGAACGACTACAACCGCGAAGGCAGCGAATTTCCAGAGGGCGTGTTTATGGGCTACCGTTGGTACGAACAGCAGGGGATCGATCCGCTGTTCTGCTTTGGTCATGGGCTCAGCTATACCGATTTTGGCTATAGCGATATTGAATTATCCCGTTCCAGCGTGGGCGAGGGTGAAACGCTGGAGGTCGTTGTAACGGTAACCAACACCGGCCGGCGGGCGGGCCGGGAAGTGGTGCAGTTGTACTTGGGGGATTCCGAGGCCAGCGTGCCGCGTCCCGCCAAGGAATTGAAAGGATTTGAAAAGGTCTCGTTGGAGCCCGGGGAGAGCGCACGCGTCAGCCTTACCTTGAAACCGCGCGACCTGGTTTTCTGGGACGAGTCGAAGAACGGTTGGACCGTTGAATCGGGCGAATTCCAGGTGATGCTGGGCCGTTCGGTGAACGACATTCGCCAGACGACGGTTTTTAACTACCGCTAAACAAAGTAAAAAAAAGGAACTTCATTCATGAAAAAAACGATTTTTATCCTATTGCTCGCGGGGATTGCGGGACTGGCTCTGGCAAAACAGAAACCCAATATTCTGTTTATCGCGGTGGATGACCTGAAGCCGATGCTCGGTTGCTACGGCGATCCGGATGTCTTGACGCCGAATATCGACAAGCTGGCGAAACGCGGAACCGTGTTTCTGAACAATGCCTGCCAGCAGACGATTTGCGCGCCGTCGCGCGCGAGCCTGATGACCGGAACCTACCCGGATACCACCAAGGTGTTCGATCTCAAGACGCAGATGCGCAAAGCCAATGCGGAGACGTTGACGCTGCCGGAATATTTGCGGAAGCACGGATATGAAACGACGGGTACGGGAAAGATCTATGATCCGCGTAGCGTGGATAAAAAATTTGATGCCGCGTCTTGGTCGATCCCTTTTCAGCAGTATCCGCCCTGGGACTATGTGCCCGAAGGTTCGCCGAAACCGTACAAAGGATTCCACACGCCGGAAATTAAAAAGGATGCCAAGAAGTTCGCTGCCTATGTGAAAAAACACGGGCTGGTGAATAAGCAGTCGAAAGCCTACGCGGAAGCATTGCTTAAATTTCCGATGGCGAAACCCGCGGTCGAGTGCATGGACGTTCCCGATGCCGCCTATCAGGATGGTATGTTCGCCCTTTACGCGGTGGATCAGATGGAAGAACTTGCGGCGGCGCGGAAGAAGGGAGGCAAGCCCTTCTTCCTGGGAGTGGGTTTCGCCAAGCCGCATCTTCCGTTTGTCGCCCCGAAGAAATATTGGGATCTCTATGATCGCTCCGAAATCAAGCTGGCTCCGTTCCAACAACGGCCCGAAGGGGCGCCGGAGTTCGCCTATCAGGATTCCCAGGAGTTGAGAAACGGGTACACCGGCATTCCCAAAGGCCCGATTCCCGCTGCGATGCAGTTGGAGATGATTCATGGCTATCGCGCCTGCGTCAGCTATATCGACGCGCAGGTGGGCAAGGTGCTGGATAAGCTGGAGGCGCTCGGGCTGGCCGACGACACCATCGTGGTGTTCTGGGGCGATCATGGTTTCCATCTGGGCGACCATGGAATGTTCTGCAAGCATACGAACTATGAGCAGGCGGTAAGAGCGCCGTTGATCATCGCGGCGCCCGGGCAAAAGGCGAAGGGCACGGCCTCCGAATCCCCCTCCGAATTCATCGATATTTTTCCAACATTGTGTGACCTGCTCGATCTTCCGATCCCGGAACGACTCGAAGGTTTGTCGCTGGTTCCCGTTCTGGAAAATCCGATAGCCGGCGTGCGTGAAGCGGCGTTGGAACAATATCCGCGCGACAAGAAGATGGGCTATAGCCTGCGCGATAAGCGCTACCGCTATATCAAGTGGATTGATGTGAAGTATTATGCCGGCGACCGGGCCGGGCCGATGGTGGCGGTTGAGCTGTATGATTTGGAGAAAGATCCGGATGAAACCATCAACCAGGCTGCAAATCCGGAGTATGGCAAGGTGGTCGCCCGCTTTGAACAAATCTTCAAACAGCGCGGCGTTGCGCAGGCGAAATAATCTGGAAAACGAGAAGAATTTGAAAATGAAAAACGCAAGAGCAATACGTGTAATCGCGATGGTTTTGATGTCGGCCGGCGGTGCGTTGAGCGCTCCAGAATCTTCCCGACTCAGGGAGCTGGTGGCGGCCAACTTCCCGGAAGGAAACGTTTATATTGGCGGCACGACTGGGTATCGATTTCTAGACACGCAGGACGAACGGATTCTCCGCGAGGAGTTCAGCTATATCACGCCGGATAATGATTTCAAGCAGAGCCTGATCCACCCTGAACCGGGCGTCTGGAAATGGGAGATTCCCGATAGCTGGATCAAAATCGCGGAGCGCGACAACCAACTCATCCGGATACACGGTCCGATCTGCCCGCAGGTTTCTAAATGGGCTTATGCTGACGAACGCACCGCCGAAGAGCTGTTGACCAACCTCCGGGAGTATATGACCGCGCTTTGCAAGCGCTACGACGGGCACCCGAATGTGCGCTGGATGGATGTCGTGAACGAAACGGTGAATATGGTTCCCGGAAACGGGTGGAACGGACCGAGGCCGGGCATCGCGAAATATGAAAATCCCTGGCCGAAGGTCGGAATGATCACGAACATTCCCCCGGAATATGCCGCGCTTCAGGATGGCGTTCCGCGCTACATCGTCGAGGCTTTTAAGATCGCGAACGAGCATGCGCCGAATACGAAGCAGATCATTAATCAGCATGGGTCGATGCGGGATTTTGTGTGGGATCGTATTCGGGATCTGGTGCCGTATCTACGGAAAGAACACGGACTGCGCGTGGATGGTATCGGCTGGCAGGGGCACATTCTCTATTTCAAGGACAAGGAATGGGGGATGGATAGCGCGAACATCAAGTACCTCGGCGAGCTGATCGATTGGGCTCACGAAAACGATCTGGACTTCCATTGTACCGAAAATAATATTCACGACTATCCCGAGGGTGCGGAACCTAAGGATGACTATGCCGAGGTCTACGAAAACATTCTCAGCACCATCCTGTCGAAACGAAAGGGCGGAGTGGTTTCCTGGAGTGTCTGGTATCTCCGGGACCAAGAGCATTGGCGAGGCAAGGGCCGAAGGCTGAATTGCCTGTGGGATGAGGATGCCAATCCCAATGAAGCATATGATCGAGTGCAAAACCTACTTATGTATCCACCGAAAGCCGACTGATGTAGCCGACTGATGTAGAGGATTGCCGATTGATGATTTCCGATTGCCGATTTGTTTGCCGGCGACTTCGGCACTTTTAGTCGTCAATCAAAAATCGGAAATCGGAAATACGTTATCGAAGCGATTGAGGATGGATTTCTAAGGAACGAAAAATGAAAAGAAGCATTGGAAAAAGGAATATCATGATGAATAAAATAACCTGTTGTCTTGGAATGCTGTTGTTGTGCGGTTCGGTCTTCGGAGCGGACGCGAAGCGGCCCAATATTGTTTTTGTCTTTTCGGACGACCACGCCACGCAGGCCATCAGCGCCTATGGCGGTATTTTGGCCGACGTGGCGCCGACGCCGAATCTGGACAGTCTCGCGGCGGACGGCATGCGCTTTAATCGCTGCATGGTTGGAAACTCCATCTGCGGGCCGAGCCGGGCGACGATCCTGACCGGAAAGCACAGTCATAAGAACGGTTTCATGGTGAATGAATCGACGGTATTTGATGGCGCGCAGCAGACGTTTCCCAAGCTGCTCCAGGCGGCGGGCTACCAGACCGCGATCATTGGAAAGTGGCATCTGGGCAGCGATCCGACTGGGTTTGATCATTGGGAAGTGCTGCTGGGGCAGGGCAACTATTACAATCCCGATTTCCTGACGCCCGCGGGCAAGGTCCGGGAGTCGGGCTATGTGTCGGAGGTCGTTACGGAGAAGGCGAAACACTGGCTGGATACGCAACGGGATGAGGACAAGCCTTTTGTTTTGATGGTGCAGCACAAAGCGCCGCACCGCGGATGGCTTCCCGCCTTGAAATACCTGAACGCCTTCGATGGTGTGGAGATGCCCGAGCCGGATACGTTGTTCGACGACTACTCGGGGCGCGGAACCGCCGCGAAGGAGCAGGATCAGTCCATCGAGAAAACCATGGAACTGGGCAAGGACCTGAAGGTGCGTGAACGCGACCTCAGCGGCGTGCATACCGCCCGGTTGAACCGTATGAACCCCGAACAGCTCGCTGTGTGGGATGCGGCGTACCAACCGAAGAACGACGCCTTCCTGAAAGCGGATCTGAAAGGGAAGGATCTGGTGCGGTGGAAATATCAACGCTACATCAAGGATTACCTGCGCTGCATCAAATCGGTCGACGATTCCGTTGGCGAGCTGCGCGCCTATTTGAAAAAGAACGGGCTGGCTGAAAACACCGTCTTTGTTTATTCCTCCGACCAGGGATTCTATCTGGGCGAGCATGGCTGGTTCGACAAACGTTTTATGTATGACGAGTCTTACCGCACTCCGGTGCTCGTCAGCTGGCCGGGCGTCACGAAGCCGGGCAGTGTGAATTCCGACCTCGTTTCCAACCTCGACTTCGCCGAAACCTTTCTCGAGATCGCCGGGGTGGATGTGCCGGCCGATATGCAGGGCGCGAGCCTGGTTCCAATCCTTGGAAACAATACGCCGTCCGACTGGCGCGACAGCCTGTACTACCACTATTACGAATATCCCGGTTGGCACATGATCCAACGACACGAGGGCGCGTATGATGGCCGCTACAAGCTGATGAACTACTACGATCTCGGAGAGTGGGAACTCTACGATATGGAGTCCGACCCGAACGAGATGACCAACCAGCATGACAATCTTGAATATGCCGAAGTGGTCAAACGCATGCATCGCGAACTCGAGGATTTGCGCGCGCGATACGATGTGCCGGAAAACGTGAAGCAGGATCTCGAAACGGTCGATCGTCATTATCATTCCGACGAGCAGCGCAAGCGGGCCCGAGCCCGGGCGCGGGCCAAGACGGTGACTGACGTCGCAAATGAATCCACAGAATAGGTTCAGAGATTACGCCGGGGCAATGCAGAGGATGAACAGTCGCATCCAATAATGAGGCGTGAGGATGCAAAATAAACCAGGAAAAAATGGAATCGCGAATGTTTCAATTCAAAAGAATATCTATCCTTTGGACGGCGGCGTTCATACTCTCAATCCCTGCCTTTTCTATCGGGCAGGCATTGCCGTATCAGCGTCCTGAGCGATCAGCGGAGCAACGGGTAGATGTGATGGGTGCGGAAAGGTGCGGCGTCCCGAATATGGGTAATAGCATGCACGAAATGAGCGCGATTGAGTTTTGCATTTTTGAACGTAGAACAGGAAAGGTGATCGAAAAAGACGATGGAACTCTGGGAAATAGGTGAATTCACGCAATCAGGGCGCACAGGAACAACCGTTCGTGTTGAACGGGGAGATGCGTTTTGATGCTGGCGACGACAGGACTACGCGGCGGCGCGGTAGTAGTGCGAAATGATGCCGCCAAGTCGTGTCTCCCGTTTGACCTCGCCCTTGTCCGTCGGGCGGAAATCAACATCAAGAACATTGTTGCCGATCTCCTTACCTTGATGGGGCCTCGTGAAGTTGTAATGCGACAACCATTCACGATTGATATGGTTAAGATGATCAATGCTCAGGCAGACAAAGTGGTCAAGGCACTGTGCCTTTATTGTAGAAATGTACGATTCCGCGTATCCGTTCGCTTGAGGGGTGCGTGGCGGAGTTTTCACGATCTCCGTACCCGAACATTCCCAGAAGGCATCGAAACTCGCAGCGAACTTTCCATCCCTATCCCGAATCAGATGCTTCGCCTCCTCCCCTATCTCTCCCATCCATATGGATGCGTTTCGCGCTTGCTGAAGAACCCATTTTTCATCGGGATGAAATGTCGCCGGGGTCATGAACATCTTGCGGGTGTTGAGATGGATGAATACGAGAACGTAGGCATCAACCTTTCCCTTCCACGTCAGCACGGGCTTGGTGAAAAAGTCGAT
>Ga0307990_1000436_pt1 | contig 37480 bp, 27 predicted proteins | sample EllFjometagen129_FD_203168 | JGI IMG/M metagenome (GOLD analysis project Ga0307990, IMG submission 203168) | Marine microbial communities from Ellis Fjord, Antarctic Ocean - #129 | ecosystem: Environmental > Aquatic > Marine > Unclassified | place: Southern Ocean | collected 2014-10-08
TAAATGTCGAAAAGTTAGAGGAATATCAGTACTTATCAAATTATTTAGTGTATCACAAAATCCATCAGGGTCTTGCCATAGACCATCAGTAACAATTATAAAATTTCCTTTTGTAAGAGTATCTGAATATAGTCCGTTTGTAACAATAAGTTGAACATCATAACTTCCTGCTGTTAAGTATGAAATATTAAGAGGGTGTTGATCATTAGATGTTAAGGGTGTGCCACCTTCAAAGTTCCATGTCCAGTCAGTTGGGTATCCTACAGTAAGATCTTCAAAAGAAACTGAACCTCCTTGCTGTATCAGTCTTGAAGTAGTGGCTTTGAAATCTACCCATAAGGTATCTAAAAATGAATTATCAATTACAGTGATATAGTCAATTTTAGTAAGGGTATCTGAAGTTAAAAAATTAGTTGCTATTAAAGTTACAGGATAAACACCAATATTACTATATACAATTGTAGTAGGATCTTGAACAACTGAAGTTGTTACATCTGCACCTTGAAATTCCCATGACCATGATGTTGGGGCACCTGTAGTTAAATCATAATAATCAACGCTTCCACCTACAAAAACAGTTGTATAGTTTGATGTAAAGTCAGCAACAGGCACTTGATTTGAATCTACTACAGTAATATAATCAATTTTGGTAGTTGAATGATTGTTTGTTCCATCAGAAATAGCAAGTGTAACATCATAAGTTCCTGCAGTAAGATATTGAATTCCCACGGGATCTTGATCGGTTGAACCAGTAGTTTCTGCACCTGAGAAACTCCACGTCCACGAAGTAGGTGGTCCGTTAATCGATTGGTCAAAGAAATCAATAGTTTGACCCTCAAGAATTGTTGTAGCGCTTGCTGTAAAATCCGACCATAATGTAGTTGGAGGGTTTACTGTAATATAACCAGGTTTAATTAAAGTATCAATAACAACGCCATCAGATACTATTAATCTAACATCATAAGTTCCTGCGGTATTATATACAATATTTGGTGGATTTTGAACTGCAGAACTTGTTGTATTTGCTCCATAAAAAGTCCAGTTCCAAGATGTTGGAATTCCACCCGTTGAAAGGTCTGTAAAATCAACACTATTTCCTGCATCAATTGTAGTAGGAGTACCTGAAAAATTAGCATTTAAAACAACTACACATGAAGCTTGAACAATAGGATATGTTTCAAGTACATCAATAATATCATCTACAGTGCTAATTGGCCAAATATCCTGTTCAACAATTGAATGATCAGGGGCAATAAGTATCAAAGTGGGCAATCCTGCTGGATTGTAATCATTAAATATATCATCTCCTCCATTCACACCCGCAATTGTTGGATACTCAACACCATTTGCATCATCCCAAACAATACATTCGGCATCAGTTTGTCCATCACCATTAACTCCCAGAAAAAACACGTCAGCTGTATTACAACCAAAATATGTATATGCTTCATTTGATATCGTTGCGATACCAGGGCAAGTACTTCACCATGAAGCCCAGAACTCAATGACTACATATTGGCCATTGTCTAGTATGTCAAATAAATGAACATTGTTACCATGAACGTCTACAAGGTCAAAATCGACTGCAGTTGTTAATGTAACTTGCGCAAAATTAAGATTTGCTGCAAATATCATTACTATAAATGAAAGTAGAATCTTTTTCATATTTTATAAATTTTATTTTGCAAATGCTATAATATATAGACGAATATATTATAGAAAGGTTGCGTTAAATATGTTTAAAATATTATATAAAAGTAAACATAAAACTATTATAAACTCAAAAAATATTGACAATGAAATTTTTATGTAGTAATAAAATACAATAAGTTATTTATAATGCATCTCAGGCTTAATGCTGGTTTTCAAAGCAATACGATTTATTTTCCGTAAAATATTTGTATAGTTTTTTTATTTTTATTGATATTCCACAATTTGATGAAATAGTGCAAGATATCGGTATAGTTTTATTAAAAACTTTACTTATGACGTTTTTCAAATTCTTCTAAACCCTTATTTAGAAAATCAACAAAATTTTCTATTTCAAGATCATAAGATTTAGGTTTAACAAGAAGATTCTTATTTATTTGGTCTTTGTTATCAGTTATTTTACCTTTACTATCCAGTAATATATAATATGGTTGAGCATTCATGTCAAAATTTGATACTTGAAAGTCTGAATATTTTTTTCCTATTGATTTTTTTGTTTTACCATCATATTTAGAAGTAATCCATTCATCTTCCGGCAAAGTAGTCTTATCGTCAACATATAATGCTATTATAATAAATTCTTCCCGAAGTATCTTAAGAACTCCCGGATTTGACCATACATTTGCTTCCATTTCTCTACAATTTACACAACCATGACCTGTGAAATCAATGAAAATTGGTTTATTTTGTTCTTTTGCACATTTTAAACCTTGTTCATAGTCAAAATAACCTTGTAAGCTATGCGGCAAATGTAAAAAGTCTCCATATTTTGGTGATTCACAAATAGAGCTATTATCAGAATATTTATTACTACCAGTATTCTCTCTAATTATTCTTTGTAAATCAAAATCTAATGTTTGTTGAGGAGGCATATATCCCGATAACATTTTTATTGGTGCGCCAAACATTCCCGGTATCATATACAGGACAAAAGAAAATACAATAATTGCCAACATTAGCCTTGGCACTTTAATAAATGGCAAATCGGAATCGTGAGCAAATTTTAGTTTTCCTAATAAATAAAATCCCATTAATGTAAAAACAATTATCCATAATGCTAAGTAAACTTCTCTGTCTAATATTCCCCAATGATAAGTCTGGTCTGCAATACTAAGGAATTTCAATCCAAGAGCAATTTCAATAAAACCAAGTATTACCTTAACAGAATTGAGCCAACCACCTGATTTTGGTAATTTTTGTAACCAGGCAGGAAAAAATGCAAATAATGTAAATGGTATTGCAAACGCAATTGAAAATGCCAGCATTGCAATAATTGGTTCAAAAAATTCTCCTTGTGCTGATTTTACCATAACTGTTCCTACAAGAGGACCTGTACACGAAAACGAAACTAAAACAAGAGTTAAAGCCATAAAGAAAGAACCTAAAGCTCCACCTTTATCAGACTTGCTGTCAGCTTTACTTACCATCCAACTTGGCAGAACAATTTCAAACATACCGAGAAATGAAAAAGCAAATAACATAAATATTACAAAGAAAATTACATTTGGTATCCAATGGGTACTTAACCAATTAAATATATCTGCTGTAACAGCTTTTCCACCTACAAAATATGTAATCAATATTATTACAGCTATGGGTATTGTATATAATGCCACAATTGAAATTCCATAAACAGATGCTTGAAATCTGCTTTTAGCTTTATTTTCACCACTTTTCATAAAGAACGATACTGTCATTGGTATCATAGGAAATACGCAAGGTGTAAGTAATGCCGCAAATCCCCATATTATTGCCTCAATTATTATAGCCCACATTGACTTCTTCTCATCTGTTGTACTCTCAATTTCATCATTTTGTGATATTTGTTCATTTTGATTATTATCAGCAATATCTTCTTCTATTGTGTCGCTTACCTGCAAAGTATCAGAAGTATCAGGAATTTCTGTTAAGTTTTCATCACTGCCATTTTCGGCAACTACAGTAAAATCAAAATCTTTATATAAGGGAACGCATGTTTCATCGTTACATACCATATATGCTATTTCGCCGGTTATATTAAGAGGAAGATCTGATTTAATTATTATTTTTTGTTTGAAGGTTTGATTTTTTTCAAAATATAATACATCCATCATAAAAGCTTCTTCATACTCTTTTTTAGGCTTAGGTATTTCAAGTGCTTTATCAATAACATTAAAACCTTTTGGGTCCTCAAAAATAAATTCCGTTGGCAAAGGTCCACCATCACCAACATTTTGAGAGTACATATGAAAGCCCTTATCAATTTTAGCCTTAAAAACTAAATAATATTCAGTATCATTTATTTTTTCAGTCCAATATGTCCATTTTACAGGATCAAGAATTTGTGCATTAGTTTTTTGAGAAAATTGAAAACTAAAATTAAAAAGGAATAAAAAACTTAATAAAAACACATTGATTAATACTTTTCGCATGATATATTAATTTAAATTCATTTTGAATTAAAGTGCAAATATATAATAAAAACACATATACAATTTTAAATATATTAGGTATGTTTTCGTTGTAGAAAAAACACGAATTCCTAATCTTCAATATTTGAGCTTGTTGTGGGCATTTATAATTATTTGTGTAGGTGTACAAAACATATAAAGTAGAATAAGTAATATCAATTTATTGGAATTTTATATATTACGAGTAGGTATTGAATAGTTTTCCCATATTATATATGAACAAAACTTAACTATTGTCTGTTTTATGAGAGTTTAGATTTAGAAATTAAAAAAACCGACTTACATAATGTAAGTCGGTCAAATTTAAGGATGTCTTATAATTTATTTCTCTAAAACAACTCGTTTAACAACTATATTATTTTTAGAGTAAATTTTCAATATGAGTATTCCTTCAGGATTATCAGAAAGGTCAATTTCTGTATTAAATGAATTAACTTCATAACTTGATATCATTTTGCCAACAACATCATAAACATCAATTCTTTCAATTTCACTACCTCTAACATTTACTACATCTTTTGTTGGATTTGGATAAACTATAATCATATTGCTTAAATCAACCTCATTTACAGATGTGGCAATATCAATTAGCTGATATCTTAAAACTTCCCCTATTTGCGAACTATTCTGGTCTGTAGTTCCATATATTAAAACAGGTTTTAAAATTGTATCATGGAACCAATAATAATAGTCATCTTCTATTACTGTATCATCTAAAACTGAACCCATAAACCATGTTTTAATGTGAAAAGATTCTATAATATGTATTCTTAAAACATCTATAAATGTACCTGTTGGTAAAATCAATGTTCCTTGCATATCTGCTTGTGCAATAATCTGTCCTTGATCGAGTGTCGTTGAATCTTCTATACTTTGTAGTGGAAATTCTCCATAATATGTACTATTATAATTATCACCAGCAGTAATAGGAAATCGAAATTCAGTAGCACTACTATTATAAGTGGACCAAAGTGTTGCTCCTCCATAAAATCCCCAACGATTTATTTCTGTACTAGTTGTTTCATAATAAAAATAACCTGCTTCATTTGAAATTTCACGGGCTAAATTTGCATTAGGAAACATTGATGATTGTGCCGTAGTTGTTGGATCAAGAAATATATAATCAACAGTAGTTGCTGCATCCATTAATGCTCCAAAATCCCAAAGTTTGTCTGTAACCGCTCCAACTCCTTCTTCATCAAACCCAAAAGTGTTGGCATCCTGATAATGTATTGTATCACCTATCTGTGGAATTTGATGAGTTTCAGAAATAGTAACTAATTGTGCATAACTGAAAATAAATGCAGCTGAAAATAAAAAAGTAAAAATAAATTTTTTCATAACATATAATTTTTAATTTTAATTTACATAGTGTTAATATTCAATGGTGTTTTCCGTAAAACGGAACAAGCCATGAACTCACTATAGTTTCTAATATTTGTAAAAAAGAACACACTAAATTACTACATTTTAAGAATAAAACAAAATTAATTTGTATGAATTTAGAAATTTATACAATTTAAAACTTACAACAAATTATAATTGAGTTTATTGATTTAAATGATGTGTCGTCCTAAAATAGGTTGGCAGATTTTTATCGTGATAAAAAAAAGTTAAAAAATAAATATTAAATCACTTCAACATTTACTGCATTTAATCAATCAATAAGCATAATTGAAAGGATTAATTTTCTTTTTTTCAATTATACCAATTAAACCACAAAAATGGGGTTATCTAAATCGGGATTCATATAATTCACTTCGCTTTTGCAAGAATAAAGCGGGTTAAGCAAACATTCATTTTTTAGAAACAAACGAAACAATTAACTTTTAATAATGTTTATCATTTTTATTAACAACAGGCATTGCATACATACTAATAAATATATTTGTTAACTCTTCTTTATCTCCTTGTAAAATTGATGTTTTTGTATTTATATAATCTATAAATTTATCTTTTTCCTCTTGATTATATTTATTTTTAAAGTATTTGTTAGTTTTTTTCAAAATATCATAGGCAATATAATTCCCTGGCCAAATTGCATAATTTTTATATATTTGACTATCAATTTCATCAACAACAATATCAACTAATTCATTTATTTCAAGATTCTTACCCATCAATTTGTTTAAAATTGAATTTATTGGTGTACCAAAAGACATATGTATATGCCCTTTATAATTTTTAATACCTTTTAGAATACTATCTAAATCTTCTCCTGGTTGTTTCTTATACACTTCTCTTTTTGAAATATATAATTCATTAACTTTCTCAGAATCACAAGGTTCATATTCATAAGAAATTGTAACAGGAACTATGTTAAACTCTCTTAATGCTGTAATAAAATCTTTTCTCCCAATTGCAAACATTTTTATTAGAGCTTCTTGTGTTTTATCATTCCCATCTTTTGTTCTACCATCACTTTGTGCTATCCAAATTGATTCTTTTTCCTCAGTAATTACATGTCGCATATATCCGGAATGTAATAAAGCATTTTTATACATCTGTATCCTTGCCCCCCCCCTGTAAAATACAAACATTTTATTTAGCTTACCAAGATCTATAATAAACTCTCCTGACATTAAGTTACTTCCAAAAGTGATTTGGGATGTCTTATGATTATTTTCTACAAGTAATATTTGCATTATTGCAGAATCTAAAACAATATCTCTATGGTTTGCAATAAATAAGTAAGGTTTGTTATTATCTAATTTATCTAAACCAGAAAGACTTAATCCATCAGAAGTTTTTCTTACAACCTCTCGTACGGCATAATGAGAAAATACTGATTGGAAATCAGAAACAGTATTAATACTTTTAAACTTCTTAATTACTTCATTTTTATCATTATTACTATATAAAAAAGAAAGAATATATTGAAATTGTTCTTTTTTAATAATCCTATTTACAGCCGCAGGAACTTCACTGTCATTATATGGTCTTATTTTTTCAAATTCTTGTGCTAAATTCATGGCAACTATTTTTTAATTCTATTATCAATAAAAATAATGGGTTTTCTATTCATTTCAGGGAATTGTAATTTGGAAATTACAGCAGGATCCATAAACTGAATAGTAGGAGCAACCCTTATTTTTGCCCTAAAATAATCTTTTATTTCTTTTTCAAAATTATTATTTTGAATATTACTTCCAACTTTTATTAAAATTTCATCTGTTCCTAGTTCATTTGTATAAACTTCAACAATATAATTCTCTACATTCTGGAAATTATTTAAGATATTATACAATGAAGGGGGATAAAGTGTAGTGCCTTTATATTTTATCATTTGTTTTTTTCTACCAATTACAGGGCCTAATCGCATTGTGTTTCTGCCACATTTACAAGGCTCTGTATGGAAAATGCAAATATCCCCGGTTTTAAAACGAAGTAATGGCATTCCTTCTACACCAATATTAGTTATGGTAACTTCTCCCGGTTCTCCTTCTTTTACAGCTTGGTTTTTGTCATCTAAAAATTCAACAATAATTATTTCGGGATGATGATGTCCGCCCTTACCTTCAGCACATTCTGTAAAAGCAGTTCCCATTTCTGTTGAAGCATAAGTTGAGTATAATTTAATATCCCATTTATCTTTAATTTTTTGCCCCAAAGTATTGAGTTCAAAATTCTCATTTCTAATGGATTCGCCTATGCAGACTGCTTTTGCAATGGATGTTCTACTTAAGTCAAAGTTATTTTTTTCGGCGTACTCAATAAGTTTAATAATAAAAGATGGTACTGTAATTAATGCTGTGGGAGAAATCCTATTAATGGTATCGAATTGCAATTCAAGATTTCCCGGACCAACCCTTACAATACCTGCACCTAATTTTCTAATTCCTGAATAATATGCCATACCTGCCATAAAACGCTTATCCATAGTTACCATAAGCTGAAAGATGTCGTTTTGCACAGCATCTGCACATGAAAAAGAAATATATTCATTATAGGCTAACCTATCCAGATCGCTATCTGTCATAGCAAAAACAATAGGGTCTCCCAAGATTCCTGATGTAGATAAGTAGTCTATAATTTTCACTTTATCTACACATAAGAAATCTTTATTTCTTTTTTGAAGATCATCTTTTGTAGTAACAGGAATATTAGTTAAATCTTCCAGAGTTTTAATTTTTTTCACATCAATTTTGTGCTCTTTAAACACATCTTGATAAAACTTAGAATTACTATTTAAATACCCTAGTAGTTCAGGCAATTTCCTTTCCTGATACTTCTTAATTTCTTCTTTTGTTTTTGTTTCGATTTCCGGAATAAACATATTATTTTTCATTTCTTACTTTATAAATAATATCAGAACTAGTTATCTCTTTTGTTAATGTGTTTGACGAAATATCTTTTAAATATAAATTAAAAAAATCCAAGATATACTTATTAATAAGACTTACAGAATTTATTTTATCTGCATTTCCAAAAAATGATTCTTGCTGTTCTTTTGAAAGTATAGGAAATAAAGGAACATCACTGGTAATAAAGTGTTTTGTATTTAAAAGTAATAAAGAATAAAAATCAGATTTAACATTTGAAAAGATATATTTATTTCCCCTGTTCCATTTTTTTTGATATTCACTTTCAATTAACATAAATGGAGTTTTCAAGTCATTACATACAATATCTCCAAACTGGAAGCAGTCAAGATTTATTCCGGCTTTTAATTTTTCGTTTTTAAAGCAAAGCTGACCTGCAACAGCTCCTCCAATTGATTGTCCAAACACTCCAATTTTATCTGTATTTAATTTTGAATAAAAAATGCTGGATGTATCTGCATTTATAATATTTATGTAATCTATAACGAATTCATTATCAACAACCCATAAATCAACAACTCTATTAAATCGTTTAAGTTGATCAAGCGTAGCATTCGTAGCTTCTTCTATTATCTCTTGAGTATTAAGTTTTTCGGTTTTAATTCTATCCTCAAGAGCCCATTCTAAAAAGGCAAGTTGCATCTTCTTTTTCATTAATTTTGCTTTCTTACCATCTGGAAATACGACTAATGGTTGTTGGTAAATATGAATAATAGAAAAAACAATATATCCATTACTAGCGAGATTTTCCATATAACTAGTATATAAATCAACCATGCCAAAATAGAATCCTGGATTAAAAAGTAAAACCGGAAAATGCTGTTCTTCACTTGAAACATCTATATTAGGAGATGAGTAAGTATCAGTTTTTTTTATTAGATCAATGTCTTTAATTGATATTTTTTTAGATTTAAAGATTTTATAAATGGTTTTTGAACTATAATTTGAGAAATATTTGCTGTAAGATTCATTTTCATGATCGATAGAAGGATACCAGACTTTCACATATAGTCTTTTGTAGTCATTATTAAATGATTTTAATTTTTCCTTTCTACTGGAATCTGTTAAAAATAACTCAGTAGTTCCAATATTATATTTACCTGTAGGTTTTAAAAGAAAAGTATTGCTTTCTTGACTTTTTAGTTTATTGGCAAACAGAAAAATAAGCAGGAATATGGTTAGAAGACTAATTTTTCGATATATTATCATTTTATCTATTTTATTTTTGCTTATCAAGGCTTTTTATCTTTTACATTTAAATAGAGTATGGCTCACGCCAATATCTTCAAAAGACTCTTTAACATATAATCCTGCTTTTCCAATTAGCTTAAGCATTTCTTCAGAGTGATACATTTGGCTACATCCATTAGCAATATTTGTAAAATATAATGATGTAGCATGTAAACCGTATGTTGAGGCTTCAAATTTTTGTTTATCCCAATATGTCTCCAAAATGTATAATGATGAAGAATCATTCATCGCTTCCTTCCCTCTGCGTAATAATTCAATAATATCGTTTTGTGAGAAACAATCTAAAAATTGACTCATCCAAATAACATCACTATTTTTAGGATAATGTTTTGAATGATCCAGAAGATTTATTGGGTAACATGAAATTCTATTTTCGAAATTATGTTTTTTTATATTTGCATTTGCATTTTTTAATTGATCTGGTAAATCTAAAATTGTTACCTTAACATCAGAGTCATACTCAGTGCATTTTATAGAAAATTTTCCTGTGTTTCCTCCAATATCCAGAATATATTTTGGGTTATCTTTAAATATAATTGGTAAAATTTCAGGAAACGCATAATCTGAATAAAAATGATCAAAATTAAACCAACTTTTTTGTACATCTTCAGGTAAGTGAGATAAACCTTCATAAACAGTATCCCAATTGCCAAAAACTTTCAATCCTGTTGGTTTACCTGTCTTTATAGACTCTGAAAGGCTAAACATTCCTCGGTAATTTACATCATTAGTAAAGTCCATATTTACCTTAGTAAGCTCATCACTTAAAATATACCAGCCTGTTTTCGTTATAAAGAATTTATCTTCATCAACTCTAACCATTTCAAGACTAAGACCTGCTTCTAATAACACTTTTACTCCATAAATAGGAATTTCCAACTTTTTAGAAATTTCTTTAATAGTTACTCCTTTTTTATTTTTTTTTATTGTTTCAAGTATTCCCAAATCTCTAAGTGATTTTGCTGCTTGAAACATGATAGGAGCAAATGCAATTTTTTGTGCATCAGACATTGCTTGCAAAGCCGATTTTTTATCTGAACCAAAATTTAAAGTCATATATTATATTTTTTCTTCTTCCCAAAATGGATAATAATTAAACCATTGTAGTGGGTATTTTTTAATAATTGATTCTAGAGAATTTATATAATCTTGAACCATATTTGTTAATTCCTGTTTTCTATTCTTTATTTTAGCAGGATAAGGATACACCTTTCCTTTTGTTGCATAAAAATGATAATGAGTTGCCGATTTCTTTAATGCATAAACATATGAAACAGGAACATTATTTTTGCTTGCTAAATATAACGGACCCGTTGGAAACTGAGCTGATTTATTCATAAAATTCATTGTAATAGTATTGGTACCGAGCAAAAATCTATCACCATGCATAACAACCATTTCGTTATTATTAAAAGCTTCCTTAATTTTAAATAAATGCGAAAAATCATCCTTAATAGAAATAATATTCGCATCATTCTTTACCATATTATTTTCAAGTAACTCTTTAATTTTTTTTTGTTCAGCTTCATACATCACAATGTTAATTTTTATATCTAACCTTTTTAAAAGTTGACCGGCAACTTCCCAATTACCCATATGAGCTCCAATAAGTAAACCACCCTTCTTTTTCTGAACCATTTGTCTTAAAAAACTTTCTCCTTCAAAATCAAAAGTAAATGTTTTTTCCAAACCTGATAGCACTGATATTTTATCAATAAGAACCTGTCCTAAAAGGCAGTAATTTTTATATATGCCTAATAATGTTTTCAGCCTATTATAACCAAGAATCTTTTTAAAATAGAACTTGCTTGATGTTTTGTCTGATACTATTAAAAAATACAAGGCTACAAACTTTATAAAAAAATAAGTAACCTTAATATTTGTGTATTTTAATAGGGATATAAAAAATCTGTAACCAAATTTTCCTCCCCTTGATTTTCCAGACCAAGAAGTCATGAAGGTAAATTTAATTTACGTGTTCTTCAATATAGCTATAAAGATCGTTTAGTGTACGAATATTAGACATATCTTTGTGTTTTACTTTAAAGTCAAATTCTTTTTCTATTATTACTGCAATATCTACAAAATCAAGACTTTCTATGCCTAAATCATTTTTTAATTGAGCTTCACCAAAAATAATACTCTTTTCTATTTCGAATTCATCTATTAAAAACTCATTTACTATATTTTCTATATCAGTTATATTCATATTTAATTAGTATTTGGAAATTATTAATGTTGAATTAGTACCTCCAAATCCAAATGAATTGGATAAAAAAGTATCTATTTTTGCATGTTTTGTTTCACGGATTAAATTCAAATTTTTTGCAGACTCATCAATATTTTCAAGATTTATATTTGGTGCAATAAAATCGTTTTGCATCATTAACATAGAATATACTACTTCACTTGCCCCACCCATCCACATTTCGTGCCCGGTCATTGATTTTGTAGAACTTATTGGTATTTTTTGCTGGCCAAAAACAATTTCTAAAGCCTTGGCTTCACTTATATCTCCAACAGGAGTTGATGTAGCATGAGCATTTATATAATCTATATTTTTAGGAGATAGGTTCGCATCCTTTAAACATCTTTCTAATGATCTTACAGGACCTTCTACATTAGGAACAGAAATATGCTCACCATTTGACGAAAAACCATAACCTTTTATTTCTCCAAGAATATTGGCTCCTCTTTTTATTGCTGACTCTAAACTTTCCACTATTACTGTTGCTCCACCACCACTTGGCACAAGTCCATCACGATTTTTATCAAAAGGTCTTGATGCTTTTGCTGGATCATCTTCTCTAATAGAAAAAGCACCTAAACAATCAAAACTTCCCATAGACTCTGCATTTATCTCTTGTCCCCCTCCACATATTATAATGTCTTGAAGACCTTGTTTTATTAATAGGAAAGCTATTCCTATTGCATGAGAACTACTTGCACATGCTCCACTAATAGTAAAGTTTATACCTCTTAGTTTAAGGATAACTGACAAATTCATAGTAATGGTCGAGTTCATTGATTGAAATATTGAACCTGAACCTATTAATGATGTATCTTTCTTTTGTCTTACAATGTCTATTGCATCAATAACAGGAATAGAAGAGCTATCATTACCATATAAAATACCAACTTCATTTTCTTCTAAAAAATCTGTGCTAATTTTTGCATTATCAAGCGCTTCCATAGTAGCAACATATGCATATTTTCCCTGCTCAGCAAGTCCTATACGCATTCTTCTAGGAAGAACACCTTTTAAATTTGGTTCTTCAATTATACCTGTAAGTGAAGACCGAAAACCAAACTCTTTTCTTCTGAGATCTATTCCAATACCTGATTTTCCATTATATATGGATTTTTTAACTTCTTCCAGATTTTTTCCTATTGTGGAATAAATCCCTAAACCTGTAATAACAACTCTATTCATAGTAATTTTAACTTAACTATACATACCTCCATTAACAGAAATTATTTCACCGGTAATATATGAAGCTTTACCGGAAGCTAAAAAACTAACGACTTCTGCAACTTCTTCCACTTCGCCAAATCTGTTTAAAGGAATTAACTGTTTCAATTGTTTTTCATCAAGATCTTTAGTCATATCTGTCCTGATAAATCCAGGAGCAACTGCATTTACAGTAACCTTTTTCTTTCCTACTTCCATTGCCAATGCTTTTGTTGCTGCAATTACAGCTCCTTTTGCAGCAGAATAATTCACCTGTCCAGGTAGTCCTTTTTGTCCAGATAGAGACACAACATTAATTATTTTTCCGCATTTGTTTATCAGCATATTTTTTATTAATAAACGAGTTACATAAAAAAAGCTATCCTGATTAGTTGAAATTACACTTTTCCATTCATTATCAGACATAAATACCATAAGGTTGTCTTTGGCAATACCTGCATTATTCACTAATACCTCTATTAACTTATCATTATTATTTTCTACCCAATTACCCAAAACATTTTTAATATCTTGAGAATTAGAAATATCAAATTGTAATAATTCACCATCACCTCCATTTGATTTGATTTTATTCAGAGTATCTACTGCTTCTTCAATATTAGTTTTAAAATTAATCAATACATAAAAACCATCTTGAGCTAATTTTATTGAAATAGCTTTCCCAATACCTCTTGAACCTCCTGTAACTAATGCATATCTCATAAATAATCTATTTTTGCAAATCTATTTTTGTTTCAAATAAATAATTACTTATTTTTTTAATCTCTTTATATTTTGGTGTATCCTCAATAAATACAGGTACAATTTTTCTTAAAGTATTATAAATATTAGATGTAATTGAAGATAATTTGTCTTTAATCTTAAGATAATCAACAGCTTGAATTAAGGCAATCATTTCTATAGCCTGAACCTGATAAGCATTATCTATTACTTTCTTAGTTAGCATAGCAGCATTTGTTCCCATACTAACAATATCCTGATTATCATTATTTGTTGTAATACTATGAACATACATAGAATTTGATAAAGTTTGATTTTCAGCAACTGTGGATGTGGCTGTAAACTGAACACCTTGCATACCCTGATTCAAACCCAGCTTACCAAGGTTTATAAATGGTGGAAGTATTTCGTTTAATCTTGGATTTAGTAAGAATGCTAATTGACGTTCTGAAAGCATTGAAATTCTAGTAACAGCCAATTTTAACTTATCCATTTCTATAGAAACATAATCTCCGTGGAAATTACCTCCATGATATACATTTTCTGTTTTTAAATCAACAATGGGGTTGTCGCTAACGGAATTTGCTTCATTAATAACAACCTTTTCTGTATATAGAATAGTATCAAGAACAGCTCCTAATATTTGTGGCAAACAACGTAATGAGTAATACTCCTGAACTTTTCTTCTAAAAATTCTATCATCCACATTGTTATTGTAAAAATGATCTGCTCTACGAGAAATAAGTTGGCTATCTTTTAATATATTAATAAGAACTTTTGCAATGTATTGTTGCCCTGCATGTTTTTTTACATTATTAAGTTCTAAACTAAAATAATCATCAAACGACTCTACAATTTCATTTAACATTGCAGAGGCAATTAATGACCAATTTAATAATTGTTTTGATTTAATTATATTAATAAGACCAATCCCTGTCATTACTGATGTACCATTGATTAAAGATAATCCTTCTCTTAATTTAACAGTAATAGGTTTTAATCCTTTCTTTTCAAAAATTTCTTTAGTAGGGTATAATTTACCTTTATATGTAACTTCACCTTCTCCTATTAACACTAAAGCAAGATGAGATAATTGAACCAAATCTCCGCTAGCCCCAACTCCTCCATGTTCAGGAATATATGGGTATATATTATTATTAATAAGATTCAGGAGTAATTCTACACAAGAGGGGTGAATTCCTGATTTCCCTTGCATAATAGCTCTTAAACGAACCAGCATAACTGCTTTTACATATAAGTCGGGTATTTTATCTCCCGCTCCAGCGGAATGACTTCTAATTAAATTATATTGAAGTTCTTTTAAATCCCCTGAATCAATCTTATATTGAGCCATTGGTCCAAAGCCTGTATTTATGCCATATATGATTTTATTCTTGGCAAAATCAATCAAGAAATTATAACTTTTTTCTACTAAATCAATCGATTCTGTATCAATTTCTATTTTCTCTCCTTCTATTAAAATAGATTCTACATTAGAAATTGTTAAATCATTTATGTGGTTTATTAATTTCAATATATGTTACATTAAACAAATAAGTCAAAAATAATATAAATTATTAATTTTAAAAGAAATATGACTAAAATCATTAGTTTTCAGTCATTTACTTCACTTTACGATTTATTCTGTCGGAGGAGTGGAGAAATGAACTTTGCTCCCAATCTCCTCATATTATGAATATTACAATTTAAATAAACGTTTGGACACGATTTGAACATAATCCAAAAGAATAATATGTTATGAAAAGAAATACATCCTTTTGCACTAAACTTATATTCCGGCTCAAAGATAAAAACAATGTAAAATACTGCAAAATAGTATTAATGTTTTTTTTCATATTTCATGCAATTGTTAATACCGACATACTATCAAAGGAGCAGTTAAACCCAAACTATGCAATAGAAATAAGAATAAATTTCTATTGCATAGCGATAAAGAGTTTCATTCATTTTGAAAAACATCAAAATGTTGAAACTCTACCTTGCCTGCCATGCCTTCGACAGGTAAACCAACAGGCAGGAGTCGGGGTTAACCCTCGCTAATGCAAGTAGTTCGACTTTTTCAAGTCTCCTATTGCATAATCGGGGATTAAAAAACATTAATGCATTTTCTGACCTAAATAATTAAGGATAAAATACTGTTGGACTATGCCGCAGGTAGGAATTTTCGTATCTATGGGAATTTAATCTTTTCTTTATTCATTGATATTAAATATTCATCAATAATTTTAAGATATTTTTTATAGACTTAGCAGTAATTTCTTTGCCTTCAATTGCTAAAGATCTATAGTATTCATATATTTCAGCTCTAATATGGTCAATATGATTATTAATAATCTGTGCAGCTTTTGAAGTTCCTTTAGCTTTACATTTATTAATTGACCAAAGCTCAGGTAATATGTTTTTACCTATTGATGCTTCTGTTGATTTACCAGAAACAGTAAGTTCATTGTTGCTCGTTGTCTCATAATAACCTCCTAATTTAAAGTTTTAAAATTATTGAAAAAGAAGTAATTATAAAAATGCAAATTGATACCGAGGGTTCGAGAGATTTTGCGGAGACGATTTGACCCTTTTTGTTGAATTTTAGACAAAAAATGCTGTTGATAAAAACTGTATTTTTTTATACAAAACTCCATTTCTGCTTTCAACCTTCAACTTTTACGCATAAATAAAAGAATATTAATATAATATAGTGTTGAAGGCAGAATAATTCTGCTTTCAACATTTAATAGTTTGTTGAAGGTGTTGAAGACAGATTTCTGCGAAAAATGGCGCTTTCAACCTCTGTATAGCATTGATACTAATGGCCTCAAGAAGATCTGTTGATTCATTAGATATTAGTTCTTTCAAAAACTTATATAAAGAAAAAGCGGGAGAAGATTTGACTGATAATGTATTGGATAAACTGGAGTTGATAAAAGTAGAACGGGGAGCAAAATTTCCTGTAAATGCACTCATTCTGCTTTCTGATGATAAAATACGTAGATCTAAATTCCCATATGCAAAAATTGAGTGTGCCAGATTTAAAGGAATTGGAGTAGGTAATTTTATCGATCAAAAAACTTTTGATGGTAGGATATCTGAACAAGCTGATTTAGCAATGCAATTTGTAAGACGACATATTTCTGAAGGTACGGAAGGTTATGATGGTGTTTATAGAAAAGACATATGGGAATATCCTGTTATTGCTGTTAGAGAAGTTATTCGTAATGCAGTTATTCATCGAGATTATTCATTAACAGGTAAAGATATTAAAGTAGCTGTTTTTGATGATAGGATTGAAATATCAAGTACGGGCTTATTACCACCAACAATTAACTATGACGATATGAAATCCAGGCAATCTGATATAAGAAATAAAGTGTTTGCTCCTGTTTTTAAAAGAATGGGAATTACCGAACAATGTGTAACCGCTGTATTTTTCGATTAAGACCAATTTCAACAGAAACAAAATATACACCAGAACTAATGGGCAAAGAAAAAGAACTTAGATTAAAGCCTTTAACTGCCTCAATATTTTCCAGAAGATAAACTTCTTTTCCAATAATATTGAGAATACTCACTTTGCCAACTCCATCTTGTGGTGAAAAGATATTTAAATTTATAGTTCCACTACTTGGGTTTGGGAAAACATTAAAATTTAACAGACTGCCATCTTCTGAAGAACAATCAAGATATATAATACCATGCTCTGAGATTACGCCATTCATGTCTTTTTCGCTCAAGCTATAATAGACCTTATTTCCATTGCGATTTTTATCGATGAAATCGTATTGGATAAGTTGATTTGAATTTCCTGCAGCAGGTACTTGCCCAATCAATTCAAATGAATGTCCGTCAAAAGATTTCTTGATTAAAAAACTATGAGAGCCTTCCTCAGAAGCTGTTATCCATGATAAATGAGCTGCATCATCCTTACAGATACTGCTAAAGCTAATAAGCTCTACCGATAATATTAATGAACCATTCTTAGCATAGCCAAGAGCATAATTTGAGAAATTACTAAAGGCCGTAGTTGTAGAATCGTTTACACGGACTCCGCCTGCGGTATAGTCCCATGCACCTCCTGCTATCTTTTGCTTAAGCAAAGTATATGCACCACTTCCCCATGTCTGGGTAAAGGTCCAAAAATTAATATCTGGACTGGTTGATGCTGTATAATTACCACCTAATACAGGGTTTGCAACTCCCATATGCCAATAACCTTCTGTTTCAACTTGCTCTACAGTATCGATGGCCAATGGAAAACCAAATATGATACTCGGAACTACGCTTGTAGAATTTGGTGTTGCATCTAAAAATCGAGCAGTCAGGCTGGTATTTCCTGTCAATAAATTAGGTGTAAAACGTATAGGCTCAAAATAGGTTTCACCATCCGAATTATCACTTCCTACATGGAAAGTATACTCTCCTCCCGAAACTGTAAATGTTCTGTTGTAGTTGCCCAGAACATGTCCGCCAGTATGAGTAACAATAGCCGCATTATTATTTGAAACAAATAAAGTATCAGTTCCTGCATTGACGTAATTACCAATACCTGTAGGAAGAGTAAAGATCAAGCTGTCGGAAACTACAGTATTTCCACTTAAGGATTTAATACCAGAACCATCGAACTGAACTTTAAAATAATCTGCTCCTAGCACACTGGTTTGCTTCACCGTTTGTGCACAAGCACCATCAAATCGAATTTTTCCTGCCGACAATGTATAGGTGCCTGTTAACTCTGGTAGTACTGTTGCACATTTAGCTAATTGCAATTCTCCTCCAGTCATTGTGAGGTTGCCTGTTCCGTTTAAGGTATATGTATTTGCATCCAAAACTCCACTTTGAATAGTTAATGTTTTCGGAGTATTTAGGGTGTAATTAAATGCACTAATCAATGAGGTTTTAATTCCTGCACTTTTGTTTACAAGCACGTTACCAAACACCTGATTAGTGTTAATACTCACATCGCTTGTATTTGTCTGATCCAAACATGTAGCACAAGCGTCGATAAATTCTATTTCTCCGTTAATTGCTGTAAAGGTTCCTGCAGATTTTGATAGATTTCTGTTTAAAGAAAGGGTATAAACATCAATGTCGAAAGTTCCTGTTGTAGATATAATCATGGATCGTGGCCACATATTAGCTTCCAGAGTAAAATCACTTGATGAAACTGATACATCAACATCATACAAGGTGCCACTACCTTTATACAGGGAAGGGCTATTTGCAAATATCACATCTGCATTTTGAAGCACAGTAGTTGTGCTAATATCACCTTCGTTTAATAGATAACCATCAATGGTCAATGTGTTATCACCAGTGATTGTAATAATACCAAAATTACATACGTCTTTTGCAAAAGAAGCTGCACCAATCTGTGGCATAGAGCATCCACCACCAAGGGTAGTGGGAACAAGTATATCAGTTGTTGACAAAGGAATAGCATTATCAGACCAATTGCCTGCCAAATTCCATACACTATTTATATCACCTTCCCATATGTTGGCGCTTCCACCTCCTCCACCTGTACCATTAATTGATATGTCATCTACTGCAAAAGAAGGATCGCTTCCAGTCATATCATCATTGTTCACCCACCTAAATCCTATCTTAACGTTTGCATTGTTGTCCGCTGAAGCTGGAAGAGCAATTGAAAATGCTGTCCAAGTACCTTGCGGGCTACATCCTAATCCTGTTTTAGCAAGTCCATTAAGTAATGCCCATGTTGCTCCATTGTAGTACCAAAGTGATGCATCATCCATTACCCCACTACCATTTTCCATATAAACAAAGTCTACTGTGTTTGAAGAAACGCCGGTAAGGTCAATTATCGGTGATACAACTAATACATCCGTATCTGTTCCAAAGCCCCATCCTCCGAGACCAAGGAGACACCACCCCCCAGCATCATATGCTGCCCCCAAGTCGCCGAGCGTTGTGGAGCTAAGATGAAGTGACTCATCTGTTCCACACCCAGTTCCACATCCACCAGCAGCATTTCCATTTTCAGCACAACTTACATAGAATGTGTTAGGTGATGTTGGGAAGCCGCAACCATCAAATGCAGGGCTACTATCTATTATAGTCCAAGCACCATTTCCCGAGTTCATCCCATTTGCTGAACAGCCAGAACTACATCCGTTTTCAAAATCTTCATAGAATGGTGTAACAGGGCCACCACCACCTCCGCCTCCACAATTACAATCAATGGCTTCGATATATGTTGTCTTTGTTTCTGTATCATTTCCTTCGGCATTGGTTACAGTCAATTCTACCTCATATGTTCCAACAGCGTCAAAGGTTACATCTATGTTTTGGTCTGATGAACTTGTTCCGTTTACATAGCTTATTGTGTTTGGGGTAAATGTCCATAACCAAGTTGTAATAGGTGCAAAAGCTGTGGAAGTACTTAAGTCTGTAAATGTAACAGTATCTTGAGAACTAACAGGATCTGCACATACTGTTAACTGAGAAGTGATGAAATTTGCTATGGGTGGACAGTCGTCAATTACAATCATGTCTGTTTCTACAAGTATGCCATCGCCTGCACAATTTGTTGCAGTTAATGTTATAGTATATGTTCCGTTGTCTGTAAACTCTACTTCTGGGTTTTGACTATTTGCATCTGTTCCACCTACATATATAAAACCACCAGGAGGACCCGGTTTAGCAATATCCCATGTCCATCCAGTAATGGCACAAGTTCCTGTTAATAAACTAAAACAATTGGAATAATAACCATCACCCACAATACTGTTGTCAGTAAAATAAAACACATCTCCTTTGCATCCTGTAGTCTGACTAACAGAGAACAAAGCTGTAGGTACAGCACATGCTGTAATTATTACATTGTCTACGTTAAAGCTAGCTCCCAAAGCATAATCGCCTGTATTCTCTATATCCCCATCATCATACCATCGAAAAGCAACTCTAAGATCATTCTGGTTATTTGCATCTACAGGAAATTCAAATGACCTTCTAAACCAGTTGTTGCATGTTCCTGCCAAAGAGGGAGAACAACCTTTAAGGTTATCTTCTAATATTTGCCATGTTACACCTGCGTCGACACTATAAAGAATAGTTCCATGTGATTTTATACCATCGGCATCACCTCCCAGAAAGAAATCGGCAGTTAGTACCAAATTGCATGAGCCAGTAACATCAATATTATTATTAAGAAAAGCAATTTGTTCTGTCTGGGTCTGATTATCTCCATTATCTGGATCTGAAATGCAATTCCAATCATCAGATTGTGCTGTTCCTCCATAGAGAAGTGTTGCGCATGTGGGGTAGGCTGTAATATGCAAACTTTGATTAGGCCCAGGTTGGACTCCATTAATAAACGGATTTGGCAGATTGCTTGGTGCCGAGCAGGCATAATGCCTTCCACGTACAAATTGTCCTTGCGCAGAGATTGATGAACCTACTACAATATCATTATCTAATTCTGGTGTATTCTGATCACTTATTATAAAATTATCGTGTGCAACTGCTGCATTGACACCATAAGTAAGCCCAACAATACCAATGGGAGTTGGATTGGTTAAGGAACCAGGAGAATCTTCAAGTGTCCATCTTGCTCCGCCTCCATCATCAAAATCTTCTATCCATATTGCATTTTGTGAATTAGCCACAGGTAAAAAGAACCCGTAAAAGAATGAAAGTAGGATAATGGTATAGTAATTTTTAGAAAGCATATAATACAATAAACTTTGTGCAATTTACGTAAAATTTATGACTAATGCAAATATTTCATCTATTTTAAATACCAATAACTAAGTTATGTTCTGTCGCATCTGTTCAATTATATACAAAAACACTAAATTTAATCCATTTCTAAAGCAGCCAAAGAATTTAATGTTTTATACCTTGTAGGTTTTGAATTTTTAATCTAAGCTGTAAACTTTTTTTAGGACGAGTCATATTTCTAGTATATGAAAAAAGCCCTAATAATACTAATTATTAGAGCTTCATATCGCTTTTTTTACATTCTGCGGAAAGAGGGGGATTCGAACCCCCGGTACCAGTTTCCCAGTACGCATGTTTAGCAAACATGTGGTTTCAGCCACTCACCCACCTTTCCAAATTGGAATGCAAAAGTATGAAATTGAAAATTAAACTCAAAAAAAACTTATACCTAATTCATGGCAAACACATAATTATTGTTTAAATGGCGTTATAATTGACCATTATCGATCTGTATAATAATTTCTTCAATATATTTATCTTCAAATGCTGCGTCATATTCTGACTTTAAATTTGAACCAAAAATGCGAGCTACAGATTGCCACATAAATGCCGAAAAAGAACCCTTTAGCTGCTTAATGACTTGGAATGTTGTGTTATCGGTTTCTCTGTCAATAAGCTTTATTAATAATCTTCCCTGACTTATAGTTAAATTGCGTAATTCGCCTTCAAACTGCTTTTTCAGTTTTTTATCCATCTTATTCACATATTTTTTTCTTTCTCTATCACTAGTAAATTTAGGTAATTCATCATTTATTTCTCTAAATACTTCTCCTGCCATTCGTGAATAAGGCAAAGTTTTCTTTAAATTACGAATAAGCTTACGATATCGTCTTCTGTCTCTTTCATTTTTAAAGGTTCTGGGAGGGATTATAATTACCTGTCTAAGACTAATATGTGGCAATGTGTCTCCATCAACAATTTTTGCATTAACCAAATAACCTTGCCCTTCACCAAGAGATGTTTGGGCAACAGAAAATTGTTGACAAATAATAATGAATAATGTTAATATGAAGATTCTTATATACATCTATACTTCTTAAAAATTCCGTATAAATTACTGAATATCTATTATAAAAATAAAACTACATATTACGAATGCCTAAAATTTAAAATGCCTAAAATACTTAAAATTATAAATGCTTGATTTTAGTAAAAATATATAATTAAAATTCTTAAATTTTAATTAGACTTTCAATAATTATGCCATTAGAAATTCTTTTACTGTTGTAATTAATTTAAAACTTTTTTAACAATATCAGCAGCTTCCTGTAATGTAGTTGCAGAAAAAACTTCTAAACCGGAGTTATCAATAAGCGATTTCCCTTCTTTAGCATTTGTGCCTTGTAAACGAACAATTACAGGAATCTCAATATTCCCAATTTTATTATAAGCATCTACAACACCTTGTGCAACACGATCACATCTCACAATTCCTCCAAAAATATTTAATAAAATTGCTTTAACATTTTGATCTTTTAAAATAATTCGAAAACCGGCTTCAACAGTTTCTGCACTCGCCCCTCCCCCAACATCTAAAAAGTTTGCAGGATCTCCTCCCGATAATTTAATAATATCCATTGTTGCCATAGCTAAACCGGCACCGTTTACCATACATCCAACATTTCCATCTAATTTAACAAAGTTAAGATTGTATCTTCCTGCTTCAACTTCTGCAGGGTCTTCCTCTGTAATATCTCTCATCTCCGCATATTTAGGGTGTCGAAATAATGCGTTATCATCAATATTCACTTTTGCATCAGCTGCAAATATTTTATCATCAGAAGTTTTAAAAACAGGATTTATTTCAAACATTGACGCATCACAATTTTCATACGCTTTATATAATGCAATAATAAATTTTGTCATTTCTTTAAATGCTTTGCCTGATAATCCAAGATTAAAAGCAATTTTTCTTGCCTGAAATGCTTGTACACCTACTGAAGGCTCAATCTCTTCTTTATAAATTAAATGTGGTGTTTTTTCGGCAACATCTTCAATATCCATTCCTCCCTCAGTAGAATACATAATAATGTTCTTACCTGTTTGACGATTTAATAAAACACTCATATAATATTCCTGTATCTTTCCGGGACCGGGATAATAAATGCTTTGCTCTATCAATACTTTGCTTACTTTTTTTCCATCCGGTCCGGTTTGATGTGTAACTAATTGCATTCCAATAATGTCATTAGCATATTGTTTTACCTCTTCTACAGATTTAGCAATTTTTACACCTCCGCCTTTACCTCTTCCTCCTGCGTGAATTTGAGCTTTTACTGCCCAAGTGCTTAAACCTGTTTCTTTTTCAATTTTTTTTGCAGTTTCTTCCGCCTCGTTACTATTCTCTATTACAATACCATAAGGGACTGCAACTCCAAATTCTTTTAAAATAGATTTAGCTTGATACTCATGAATGTTCATCTCTAAAAAATTTTCAATATTTTTACATTTAAATAGATATTCTAAATTAGTGGTTTTTTATAAACTGTACAAACTTTTTTTTTTATTGTATATTGCAGTAATATAACAAATTAATATTAAATGAGAAAACTTGCAAATTCCGAATTAGAGCGTAAAACAGTAGAAGAATTTAAAAAATCTGATAAAAAGCCAATAATTATTGTACTTGATAATATTAGAAGTCTTAATAATATTGGTTCAATATTTAGAACTTCTGACGCATTTCTAATCAAGAAAATTTATTTATGTGGAATTACAGCAAAACCTCCGCATAAAGATATTCATAAAACAGCTTTAGGAGCGACAGAGTCTGTTGATTGGGAATATTTTACAAAAACAATAGATGTTATTGAAAAATTGGAAGAAGAAAATTATAATATTGTTGCAATAGAACAAGTTGAAAATAGCACTTCTTTGTCAGATTTTAGTGTAGAACTTAATAAACAATATGCTTTTATATTTGGAAATGAGGTAAAAGGGGTAGCTCAGGAAATTGTAGATAAATGTGATGAGTGTATTGAAATACCTCAATTTGGAACAAAGCACTCATTAAATATTTCAGTGAGTGCAGGCATAGTAATTTGGGATATTTTTTCAAAATTAAATGATATTTAAAAATATGATTGAAGATTTAATCAATAAAATATTTAATGTTTCAAAACAAGGTTTTGATAAACTGGCTTTAGATATTTTTAATTATCAATATAACAATAATAAAATATATAATGATTATGTAAATCATTTAAAGATCAATGTGAAAAATATAGGTTCAATAAATAAGATTCCATTTTTACCAATAATTTTTTTTAAAACTCATAAAGTTATTACCGGAAACAAAAAAAATGAAAAAGTTTTTACAAGTAGCGGTACTACAGGCTCCATTCCAAGTTATCATTATGTAAACGATATAAGTGTATATATTAGAAGTTTTAAGAAGAGTTTTCAATTATTTTATGGTGATATTACCGACCATTGCATTTTAGCATTACTTCCCTCTTATTTAGAGAGAGAAAATTCATCTTTGGTTTATATGATTAATAATTTCATTAATGAAAGTAAACATAATTTAAGTGGATTTTATTTACATAACTATAATGATTTACTTGACAAACTCCGAAAACTCGAAAAACTAAAACAAAAAACTATACTGTTTGGGGTTAGCTATGCTCTTATTGATATTGCCAAAATAATTGATTTCCCGCTTAATTATACTACTATAATTGAAACAGGAGGAATGAAAGGAAAGCGAAAAGAAATACCTAAAACGGAATTACATAAACTTCTTAAAAAAGGATTTGGATTATCAGAAATACATTCTGAATACGGAATGACTGAACTTTTATCACAAGCATACTCTAAGAAAAATGGGGGATTTTATTGTCCACCATGGATGAAAATACTAATTAGAGACGCTTATGATCCGTTCATGTTTAAAGATTCAGGAAAAAGTGGAGGTATTAATGTTATTGACCTTGCAAATATTTACTCCTGTTCATTTATTGAAACTAAAGATATTGGAAAAATTAATAATAATGGTTCATTTGAAGTATTAGGAAGATTAGATAATAGTGATATCAGGGGTTGTAATTTATTGTTTAACGAATAACTAGTGTATCTAACAAGACTCTTCAAATCTGTTCATTCCGAGGAATGAAATAACAAAGCCTGACTAGCCGTCAGACCGCTCAAAGCGGTCAGACGACTTTGGCTAAAAAGCTAATTATTCATGTAACACATGCATCCTTGCTTGTGAATTATAAAAGATATTTTTTTTAAATTTATGAATTAATCAAGTTAATAATCTAACTTTGCAAATAGTGATAATTTATTTGATTGTATAATAATGACACTTACTTTTATTTCGTTACGAATATTTGATCTAATTGATATTATATTAGTTGCATTTCTTTTATATCAGGTGTATATGCTGGTAAGAGGAACTGTAGCAATAAAAATATTTATAGGAATATTTTCTGTGTATTTAATATGGCTTGTTGTTAAGGCATTGAATATGCAGCTGTTAAGCACAATTCTCGGACAGTTTATGGGAGTAGGAATGATTGCATTAATAATTGTTTTTCAACAAGAAATTAGAAAATTCTTACTTATGATTGGTTCCAGGTATAAATTTGACAAACATTTTTCGTTTGATAAATTTTTGTCAGGAGAATTAAACACTAAAACTAATATTGACGAAATAGTTGTAGCATGCAAGCAAATGTCTTCAAAAAAAATAGGTGCTTTAATTGTTCTAACCAAAAAATCTGACCTTATTAATATTACATCTGCAGGAGATTCTCTAGAAGCAGAGATATCGAGTATTTTAATAAATAGTATTTTCTTTAAAAACAATCCGCTGCATGATGGTGCAATTGTTATATCAGGAAATAAAATAAAATCAGCAAGATGTATATTGCCTTTGTCTGATAATAAAGATTTGCCTTCTAAATACGGGCTTAGGCACAGAGCTGCAATTGGCTTGACTCAAGTAACAGATGCTGTAGTAATTGTTGTATCAGAAGAAACCGGCAATATAGCTTTTGTAAAAGAAGGGAATATTCAACCTAAATTGACTTCCAATAAATTAAAAGAATTGCTTGAAAAAGAATTTTAAGCTTATAAAAGCAAACATTACAAGGCAATCCACGGGGCATTTAGATTATAGACCTGCACAAATAAACCCTTTACTATTAATAAAGTCCATTACTTCAGGCAAAATTATTTTCAACTTCTTTTCTGATTTTCTTGAATCGTGAAATACTATTATTGCCCCTGCTTCAATATTGTTAATTACATTATCTATGCACTGTTTGGGTGATAATTTTTTATCATAATCTCCGCTTAATACATTCCACATAATTATTTTATAATATTTTTTTAAATATTTTATTTGAGATGGTTTTATTCTTCCATAAGGAGGTCTGAAAATATTAGCATCTAATAATTTATTGGCTATTTCAATATCACTAAAATAATTATCATTATTTGTTTTCCAGCCATTAAGATGATTATTTGTATGATTGCCAATAGCGTGACCTGATTTTATAATTTCTTTTATAATTTCAGGGTATTTGTCGGCGTTATTACCAACACAAAAAAATGTTGCTTTTGCATTATATTTTTCAAGAATATATATTACCCATGAAGTAACATCGGGTGTAGGACCATCATCAAAAGTTAAATATACTTTTTGCGATATTTTCGGCATCTGCCATATAACATCTTTAAAAATTACAGATGCAATTTTTGGAGGTTTAACCCATACCATAATTATTGCATTGATTCAGAAAATGAAACATATAATTGTTGGAATCTTTCTTCCAGTTCTTTGTTTAATTCTTCTTCCCCATTTTGACTTGTTATGCGAACAAGTTCCTGCATAATTGCCATTCCTCGTTGTATTTCAGAATCAACCGACGCACCTGCATATTTTTCAGGAATTGAAAAATAGTAATCTAAATTATCTTCAGTTATTTCACAAAGATTTCTAATAATATCGTTAGCTTTTTCAACAGAGAATGTTTTTGCTTCATTTTTAGTACTTAAACTTTTCCCAACTTTATAATATCCTTCGGCAATTCCTAAAATAAATACATTGTACGGAACTGCCCTGTGTGGCATTATTTCCATACACTTGTCAAGTACATTCAATGCTGAATCAATTTTTCCTTCGGCGATAAGTTGATCGGATAATCTTGCAAAATTATTTCTTATGTTCATTGTCATTCTAATGTTGTTTTCATCAAGATAAATTGTAGTATCACTAATATTACCCCATTTGAATTTATTCATTAAATTATTGTACATAATATCAGAAGCAATTCTACCCATTTGTCCATCTCTTGATCTTTCTTTAATTGGAACGAGCCTATATGCCAAACCTTCGAGTTGGAAAAATGGTTCAAGTTTTAAATAACTATCAGAACCAACTGTTATTGCAAAATAAACAGGTCTTTTCCAGTTGTTTGTTGCCAACAAGTCAAGAATCATAAGTTCACTTTTTAAAACATAACTTTTATTTATTCTCCAATCTAATGATTTAACAACCTTATCTGCATCAACTTCTCTTACAGTACCATTAGATACTACCAAAGCAGAATCAACAGGTACCATTATGTTCTTTGTTGGAATAAAATCTATTTGCTCACCACCCTGAGTACCAAGTTTTGTGCCTGATTCATCAGATGCAACAAAATTCATAGCAATTTTTACCGGTAAATAACTTTTTGATATGTCAGTAATCAACATATTTGTTTGATCATTAAGTTGATTAATGTTGTTTTTATTAATTTTATATATTTCTATATTTTTATTTTGAGACAATTTTTTAATTAAGTCTACAAATTTTAATATATCTAATGTTTTGTGTCCATTTTCAAGAATTTTCATATCTGCTTTTTGAATTTCGGCGAATGATGAATTTCTTAAAATCTCTAATAAATTATTAAAAAGTAATTTATATCTGTTTTCAAACTTATCTTTATTACTATTATATTTTTCTTCACGAAAATATCTTTCATCTTCCATTAAATATACAATATCTCTACTGCCTTGCAGATATTGATCATGAGTAAGTGAAAATGGTACAGCATCAGAATCATAAGCCTTACGTTTCATTTGGTCTATATACCAATCGGTATTAAGCAGACTTAGATTTACAACACGAACATCGGTGCGTATTCCTTCAACTTCTTGTGCATACCAAAGTGGGAAAGTATCATTATCGCCATTTGTAAATATTATTGCATTGGGTGCACATGTTTCCAGATAGTTGTGAGCAAAATCTCTTGCTGTATACCTGTTTGCCCTGCTATGGTCATCCCAGTTCTGATTTGCCATAAGAACAGGAACTGCAAACAAAGTAACAATTGTTGCAAGCGATGCACTTACTATTGCCGGAATTTTCTTACTCATTAAATGATATAGCCCCATAACACCCAAGCCTATCCATATAGCAAAAGCATAAAAGGAGCCCGAATAGGCATAATCTCGTTCACGAGGTTGATATGGATATTGATTTAAGTATATAACAATTGCTATACCTGTAAAAAAGAATAGTAATAAAACAATTATAAACCCTCTTGAACTATATTTTGCCTGAAAAAGCAATCCAATTAAGCCCAATAGGAAAGGTAACATAAAATATGTATTTTTTGCTTTTGCATTAGTCATGCTTTTTGGCAAATTGTCTTGAGGTCCCAGTCGTGCTTCATCAATAAATGGAATACCGCTGATCCAGTTTCCTTTTAAAATGTCGCCGTGCCCTTGAATATCATTTTGTCTGCCGGCAAAATTCCACATAAAATATCTGAAATACATGTGTCCTATCTGGTATGTGAAAAAGAATTTTAGGTTTTGACCAAATGAGGGAGCTTTCTTTTGTTTAGTACGGTCATAAACTGCATTTCCTTCACGATTAGTAACTATTTCGCCATTAGCATCCAATTTAAGTTCAAACATATTTTTCTCTTTTATTCCTCCCCAACTCATATATGCGTCAACATGGTTTTTTTGCGGACTCCACATACGTGGAAATACTGTTGTGTATTCATCATCATATTCATATACAGGTTTTCTGTCTGAAATAACATATTTACCATCTTTTTGAATATATGTTGCTTTACCTTCTGTTTGATTAGTTATAGGCGCATTAAAATATTGCCCTGATACTAAAGGTCTGTCACCATATTGTTCTCGATTAAGATATGAAAGAAGTGCAAAAACATTTTCCGGATTATTTTCATCCATTGGCGGATTAGCCAATGAACGAATAACTATCATTGTAAATGAAGAATAACCAATTAAAATAACCGTAAAACCAAGAATAATGGTGTTCATCACTACTTTTTTCTTTTTTGAAGTATAATGTAATCCCCAAATTATTAAGCCAATTAGTGATAGTATGTAAAAAAGAACTCCTGAATTGAATGGAAGTCCAAATGAATTGACAAAAAGAAGTTCAAACCATGTTGCTACGACAATAATACCCGGAATAATACCATACATTATTACTCCTAAAATTATTACAGCAATTAAAGCTGAATATATAATCCCTTTTTTGGTAACAGGGTATTTTTTAAAATAATATACAAAAACAATAGCTGGTATAGCCAATAAGTTAAGTAAGTGAATACCTATTGATAATCCCATAAGGTAAGCAATTAGAATTATCCATCTATTTGCATATTTTTCGTGTGCAACATTTTCCCATTTTAATATTGCCCAAAAAACTATAGCTGTAAATAATGAAGATGTAGCATATACTTCGCCTTCAGTTGCAGAAAACCAAAAGCTGTCGGAAAATGTATAAGCCAGCGCACCAACTACACCGCTGCCCATTATAGCCAATATTTTTCCTGATGACATTTCACCTGTTTTGGTAACAATTTTTTTACCAAGATGTGTAATTGTCCAGAAAAGAAAAAGAATAGTAAATGAACTTGCCAGTGCAGACATTGCATTTATAAGAACAGCAACATTAGCTGTGTCGCCTGCAAACAGAGAGAAAAATCTTGCAAAAATCATAAATAATGGTGCTCCGGGAGGATGACCAACTTCAAGTTTGTATGCCGTTGCAATAAATTCGCCACAATCCCAAAAACTGGTAGTTGGCTCAATTGTTAGCATATAAGTAATTGTAGCAATTAAAAATATAAGCCAACCTGCTATGTTATTAATAAGTTTATAATTTTTCATTTTCCATTTATTTTAAAGTGGCGAATATAAAACAATTTATTCTTTTTTAGCCTGATATATTTCAATGTTTTTAAAAAAAATATAGTTTTCATACAATTTTAAAAAAAACTTTTATTAAGGTTTGTATAAAAGAAAACTTTTATACTTTTGCAGCACAAAAATGCAAATTTTTTTTTGAATAACTGACCCATGGTGTAATGGTAGCACATCAGGTTTTGGTCCTGTCGGTTGGGGTTCGAATCCCTGTGGGTCAACAAAAAAACACTCAATTTTGAGTGTTTTTTTTTGTTTTAATGTTCAATGTTTTTATGTTTTATTAACATGCTTTAACATGTTGGAGTTACAGCCTTGTGGCAGATGGGACAAAACTCTCTTTTAAATTTTAAATTAAAAGTGTTATCCTGAGCTTGCCTAAGGGACAAAGAAATAAAGTTAAAAATAAAAAATTAATGTTATTCGGTATTAGTAGTTAAAAACTACTTCTTATTTACGACGTAGTTACAAACTACGCCCAACTTGGGACTGTATTTTAGAATCTTATTTTTGCGTAAAATAATACTGGACTCATAATATATTCAATATAGTTGTCATTTTTTGAATATATCAAGTTTGCACAATATGCATCCTTGCAGAAACTAAAAGATTCTTTTAATTCTTTTGTATATATAATGCTAGCATTGCTTTCTAACCCTATAGATATATTCTTATATATTTCATAATTTAGTCCAATAACTGGTGTTAATCCAAACATATTTTTATCACTTGTCTCACTAATCCTAGCTTTATCCATAACATTTCCCGTCACTCTATAAAATTCAGATTTTTGGTAAAAAACATCAATAGCAATATATGGGGAAATCTTTTTTTGACTTAAAACGTGCTCATACCCGATCTTTACAAACATTTGTTCATTATATTTCTGTTCGTCTATCAGATCACCATACTGGTTATTATATTCTCTATAAATAGGTCTATAATATATCAATCTTATTGCATTCCTATCATTAAGATATCTTTTATATTTTAAATTACTGAAAGGGATCAAGTAAAATGTGTTCTTAAAAACATCTTCAGTATTTGATGGGGATTTTGTCAATCTAAACAGATTTATTGAGATATCATTCTTCTTGAAATCTTTATCTTGTGAGTACCCTAAACTCACCATTAATAAAGGCATTAGTAATATTATTAGTCTCATTGTTCAACACTAATATGAGTATAATTCTTTTTGTCCATAATGCAACAGTTTTTAAGCTTTCCCTTTCAAAGATAAAAAATCTAGATTTTTTATCTTTGAAAGGGAAACTGTCGCACTTACTAATTGAATTTTCAATAGACTATAAAAATATTAAAAAGGTTGCATGGAATAATTTTATAATATGATATTCTGCATATTGCTAATTAAATATTTCACAACAAGCTGTTTTGTATGTTTCAAATAATCAGCAAAATAATTAAAACAAAACATATTGAGTAATTACCTGTCTTGTTTTATGTAATATTGTCTAATTCAGGTTATTAGCGTTCCTTTTTCAAGCATTACCATAGGGTTGAATGTTGCAAAATCTGCCTGATGTACCAAAACAGTTTCAACTCTTTGCGGTCTGCCATCGCCTTCCTTTGCATGGCAAGCTATCATATTTACAATTTCAAGTGGTAATCCAACTTTAGAGGCAATTATTGCTCCCGAAAACGGATGTCTTGCACATTTACCTGCAAAACTTTTGCGGTATTTGTTGTCAACAAGTTCAAATTCGTCTAATTTGCCAACATCATGCAGTAAACCACCAGCATAAACCAAGTCCGTGTTAATTTCAAAAGGAGTTTTATAAGTTCCTTTAATAGATTCTGCAAGGGCTACGGCTCCTTTTGTAACAGCTACAGTATGCTCAATAAGATTAATGCCATGACACTCTGTAAGCAAAGTAAAAGGCATATTTTCTATGTCTTCGGGTTTTGTCCAGCCACCTTGTTTAGCTGCCAATTCCCATGCATCAAGAGTTTTTACTCTTAGATCAGAATTTTCGATCTTATCTAATAATTCTTTAAATACTTTTTCAAAATAATTTCTCATAGTACATTAAAATTTAGCGATAACAGCTTTTGCCATTTCTATTGTAGAAGCAGCACCTTTTTCAATAACGTCAGCACATCCTGTCATTTTCATCATATCATAAGTTTTTACTTTACCTTCTTCAATAACTTCAGCTACTGCTTTACGTATTTTTTTAGCAATTTCTTGTTCATCAATAAAGTCAAGCATCATACAGGCAGATTCTATCATAGCAATAGGGTTAACTATTGAAACAGGATAATCTGCATATTTAGGAGCGCTTCCATGAGTTGGTTCAAATACGCCAATTCCTGAATCGGGGTTAAATTGTGCACTGCATGCAAATCCTAAACCACCAATTAAACCTGCAAAACCATCAGATACAATATCGCCAAACATGTTACCTGCTACAATTACACCATAATTTTCAGGATTTTTTGTTAGCCACATCATTTGTGCATCAATATTTGTGTTCCAAACTTCAATGCTTGGATAATCTGTTTTTTGTATTTGCTGTGCCATTTTGTACATCATACCAGATGTTTCTCTTATAACATTTGGTTTTTCGCAAACAGTTACAGATTTGTATTCGTATTTTTTTGCATGTTCAAAAGCAGCACGCAATATTCTTTCCGTAGCATTTTTTGTGAAGATACGAGTTGAAACAGATAGTTCGTCAACGGGAACATCGCCAAAATTCCTTACAAATTTAGGATGTGTCATTAATGCATCATGTACTTTGGTGGGAGGATTACTCCATTCAACACCTCCGTATAAACCTTCGGTATTTTGTCTGAAAATTATAGCATCAACTTTTGGTTCTTCAATTGAATCGCCTTTTCCTCTTCTAATAAAGTTTAAAGGATTTCCTTTATATGTTTTGCATGGACGCATGCAAATATCTAATCCAAAATGCTGGCGTAATCCAACAATAGGGCTAGAATAAACCAAGCCTTTTTCTTTTAGTTCAGGAGATAATTCATCAAAAGCTTCATCTTTTGGTTTAGAAGTTATAGCACCGAATAACCCTATTTTATATTTTTCAATAAGGTCAAGTGTGCGTTGAGGAAGTGGATTTCCTTCGTTACACCAAAAATCCCATCCAATGTCGCCTTCAACATAATCGGATTCAAAGCCGGCAGCATCTAAAACTTTTATAGTTTCTTCCAAAACTACTTTACCAATACCGTCACCAGGCATTGCTACTATTGTTCTTTTATTCATAATATTTAAATTATAAGTTAATACAATTTTGAGATGTAAAATTATAACAAAAAGGTTTTATATTGTTAAAAAAACAAACAAATAATTATATGTTGTACGTGCGGTTATTTTTAAATAAATTTGTAAAAAATTTAAAATTTAAAACGATATGTTTAAAGTAAATGAATATTTTGAAGGTAAAGTTACTTCTTTAGCATTTGAATCGCCTGAAGGTCCTGTAACAATTGGTGTAATGGCAAAAGGTGAATATGAATTTGGAACTACATCAGTTGAGTATATGACTGTTATTTCTGGTAAAATGGATGTTTTATTTTCAGGAAAAAATGAATGGGAAACTTTTAATGAAAACGAAACTTTTAAAGTTGAAAAAGACACAAAGTTTAAAGTGAAAATGGAAAAAGATATAGCTTATAAGTGTTTGTATAAGTAAATATAATTTTTATTCCATTATTGCTTAAAGAAGAAATCAGTCAATTCGTAGATATCATCAATTGTCATATCTGTATCAAAATCGAAGAATTTGTCAATTGCTTTACTTAGTTCTTCAAGAGAAATATAATTATCATCATTTAAGTCTAAATGTTGATATTTGCCGGGAATTGGAATTTTTGAACGTGATTTCCATGATTTCCCACACATACTTGGATAATATTTGCAAATCATATATGATTCAACAGCAGGAGCAGGAGTAGACATAGCAATTCTTTCGTCTTCTGTTAACATAACTCCATTAGTGCCGACAATTGAATCTTTAGGAGAATTAATTTCATCATCTCTATAGTTAGGTATTCCATCATTATCTTCGTCAAGTGGACATCCAACGGAATCAACTGGGATACTCTCCGGTGTTAAAGGACAATTGTCAAATAAATCATTAACTCCATCATTATCTTCGTCATCAAGTACAATAGCATCATAATCAATTGATGCTCCAATAATTCTTAATGAATCTTCAATAATTTTAACAGAAGAGAAAATATCTAATTTGAATGTAAAGTATGAATAAAAGAAATTATCACCGCTTTTATTTCCTTCTCTATTCCCTTCCCCAATATCGCTTATATCATCTATAAGGTCATTTAATGCCCAGTGATATGATGCACCAAGTTGAAGTTGAACTCTTTCATGGATTTGAAATTCAACACAAAAATCAATTGGAATAGCAAAAGCATTTAAATTATAAGGTCCTAGTCCATCGTTATCTAAAGTTCTAATATCTGTTTCATAAACATAATCGCGTTGCAGTATTATGCTATTGTTTTCGTTCCCCTGTGTTTCAGTGATATTTCTAATAGTTCCATCAGACCAGTAGAAATATTTGTTTCCAAAACTATCTTTCATGTCTATTTTAGAATTGAAACCAAAAGATTCAATACCTATACTCAGATACGGAATTAATCTGCGTTGTTGTTTATAGGATATAAGCATCCAATCTTTTTTAAGTAAATGTTCAAAGTTGTATGATACTTGAACACCTGCATTAAAAAATTCTGTTTGAAAATTCAAGTTTCTATCAAGGCTACGTTCATTTCCTGTTAGCTTTCCATATATCATATTGAATTTAACGTCTAAAAATGATCTAAAACCTTTTGTAATATTGAGATTTGGAGCAAATCTGCCATTCATATAATTTTTATAATATACATCTCTAACATCGCCTAAAAATGTTATGGCTCCGTATCCAATACCTATAATTGGTTTATAAGATAAAAATTTAGTTTCTTCTTCTTCAGTAAAGAAAAAATCAAAATCAGATGTATCGGGAGGAGGTACAAACGATGGGTCTTCAGTATTAACTTTAGACGTGTCTATAACCTGAGCAATAGTATTATACTCAAGTAAAAAAACAAATAAAAATATTAGTAATAATCTTAACATTAATAGATTTTTAAACTTATACGCAAAAGTACAAAATTTGTTTGGATTTATTGATACCATTTTTGATTGGCAATCATTAAAGCTTCCTGAACAGTGATTCTTGTTCCATTATTATAAGCAGAAACAAATGCATCATCAACAATAGTTGTTTCCCAAACATTAACCCTGTAATCGCGTGCTTCTTTATACAAATTAAATGCTCCTATAGTGTATTTATTCCAGCCTTCATGAGCTTCTGCCTTAATTTGATCTTTAAGATTATATTTATTTTTATTGAAGAATGTAGGATTTCTATACATTCTTAATGCACAAATTTGAACACTATATGAAACACCTGTTTGAGGATTTGTTATATTTACTACATCATTATTGTCAGCTATAATGTCAGATTCAAAGTCTTCTTCAATAATGTTAATGCTTTTTGTATTCCCATTTTCAATAAACGAAAATGTTCCATTAAGTGCAATATTATTCAAGTCTATAACATTATCGGAAATTATTTTATAAGAAACAATAAATTCATCTTCTTGGGGTAATGTCATCCATAAAAATTTAACTTTTTGATCTTTAAACACGAAAATGCTTCCTTGGGTTTCAATTCCTTGAGCAGAATAGCCAATTGGAATATTTTCTTGAATTTTTGCAAATTCATTATTATTAAAATCTTTTTTATTAATTAAAAGTTCAACATTAATTTCTTTATCGGAAATTACAGAAACAGTTCTTTTTCTACCGCATGATATGTTTTCAGAAGTGTTGCTAACATCGGTATTGTTAATGTTATCCGTAACATCATCAGAAAGAGAACCGGGCATTACTATGATTTTTTCACAATCAGCTTCAATTGTTTTTATGTTATCTTCATATATATAAGAAAATTTGCCACATAAATTAAAAATACCGGAAACAGTTTCTTTAACATGAATATTATAAGTAAGTACTATTGTATCTTTAGTAGTTAATTGGAGCCAAATAATTTTAATTTTTTGTTCTTCAAAAGAGAAATCTCCATTTGCTACATTAATAGGTGTAGCACTAAAACCAATTGGTAGTTCTTGTTGAAATCTGGCAAAAGTTTCCAGTTCACCTTTTATAATCAAAACTTCAACAGTAAAATCATTTCCTGCAGTTATTTCTTTCGGTGCATTAACTTTAACACTTATATCTCCATTGAGTAATGAAATAAAAACAATACATAATGTGTTGAAAGCTAATATTATATATTTAATCATAATTTAATACAATTACTAAATACCTGATTAATAATTTAAAGGTGAAATATAACAATAGAACTTGCCGTTTATAAACAATTGTTAACAACTTTTGTTGAAATCGCCGTAACTGCTTAAAACACAAATGTAATAAAAATAATTAACAAGTGTTAATTTCTTTTAGAAATTTGGTTTCATTACATATTTGGAGTAGAAATTATCGATGTGTTCAACAGCTTCGTCAGCAGTATCGACAATTTTAAAAATATTTATGTCTT
>Ga0307990_1000437_pt1 | contig 37399 bp, 26 predicted proteins | sample EllFjometagen129_FD_203168 | JGI IMG/M metagenome (GOLD analysis project Ga0307990, IMG submission 203168) | Marine microbial communities from Ellis Fjord, Antarctic Ocean - #129 | ecosystem: Environmental > Aquatic > Marine > Unclassified | place: Southern Ocean | collected 2014-10-08
ACCATCTAGTTGACAACAATATGACTACCGCCTGGGTAGAAGGTAAAAATGATGACGGGAGGGGCGAATATGTTTGTATTGCCATGGGAAACCAGCCTATGAAATATATTTCGATTGCCAATGGATTCCAGAAATCCCCTGACCTGTTTCGGAAGAACAACCGGATAAAAACCATTAAAGCTACTTTATACCTCGCTATTACCGATTTTTCAATGGTAACCCAGGTTGGCTTAACGGCAGATGCATTTGCCTTTCCGGAAACAATGAGTATTTTCCTCGAAGATAAGGAAGGGCAACAATACATCCCGATCCAGACTGACCCTGGGCGGCTCCGTGCTTTCAGAAACCAAAAATTAAATGAATATATTCTTTCTCATTATAGCCAGTTATCTAAAGATAAAACATATAGTTCTCTGAAGGATTTCTATTTTATAAAGTTTGAAATCACAGAAGTTTACAAGGGTTCTAAATGGGATGATACCTGCTTGTCTGAAATCGGGTTTCATAACAGCGAATCACCAGACCGGATCCCTTACAACGAAAAGATCACCCAAGTTTATCAAGACGAAATCAATGGAGATATCCGGGTAAACACTTCTTCCCAAAATTATGTATTAGCCGGACACGATGCAACAGCATTAAAAGAAGGATACAGTAAAGACGAATTAGATAATTTTGTTCTAGGCATTTTGGATGAATCTCCCGACCATGAATGGGTCATTATCTCCGAGATGTATGGTGGGGCAGGGATGAGAACTCAAGAAATTAACAAATTGTATTCTGTGCGTCTTCTCCAACCTTTAAATTATACTATTTTGCCGGATTTTTATCATCATCTTGGGGATTGTCTTGGTTTTTCAAGTAACAATGGCAAGACCCAGATTAATTTTATGAATGGGGAAACCCTGTCAGAAGAACTTTTTCTGGACATGCTGAACAACATTAGGATAAACCTTAATGAAGACGGAGTTGAGGCACTTGCCCTGCTCTTTGTCGATGCTGTTAAAAGACATGATGTACAAACAATTCTCTCTTTTATGAACCATGATTACCTGCATGACAAAGTAATGAATTTTTTAAAAGGAGATTCCCTACAGTTTATTAACGATTAATTACTTATTTTGCGGCCATTGCCTGCCTCGGCCTTTTAATAACTAACAATTCGAATTAACCCGCCAGATCAGATTTAAATCCCTCAGAAAAAGTTCGGAAAAAAGTACGGCTCCGGGTACGAAAAAAAAGGCGAAAGATAAATATGTCTTTCGCCTTTTTCAGAAAATGATCTTTAAACCTAAGATGCCGGAACCAAAGAGGATGAAGAGCTAAAAAAACAATACTTTAACTTAAATATATGTTTAAACAGAACCGCATAATATTAACTAGTCTCCTTTTACTATTTGTATTTACCAGCATGTATTCTCAAAAAACAATTGTTGGTGTAGTATCTGATAAGCATAATGAACCCTTATCGAATGTCAGGGTCAAGAGTAAGGATAATTTACAAGGGATTTTAACAAATACTAAGGGGGAATATTCAATTGAAGTATTAGACACATGTAATGTGCTAACGTTTTCCTGGTTGACACTTACATTTGAAGAAGTGATTAATGGGAGAACTGTGGTAAATAAGCAAATGACCGAAAACCAAATTATTAGAGAGGGAAATGATTATAGGTTTAATTTCATGCTAAATGCAGGCGGCGTAGTTGTTTGGGGGGCAATCTCAGGAAGTATACTTCTTACAGATTTTATGAGTGTAGATATTGGATTAGGATTAGGAACGATCTACGCAGGTACAACATTCTATCTTAATTCTCCTTTTAATAATTCAGATTGGCAGCCTTATGTTGGAGCAAACATTGCCTATTTTGAAGAATTTATGGGCCCCGTAAGCACACTTGTATATATTCCGGCAGGATTACGCTTTTTAAATTACAGAGGAACCAGTATTTCGTTTGAGATAGCTCTTTTGCTAAGCAATAATGATCGATTTCTAATAGAATCACCAATTTGGGGAGGAATCAGATTTGGTAAATATTTTTAAATCCAGGTCCAATCTTTAATTACAATATTATCAAAATAAAAATCATCTTTTACGTAAGCATATTTATTGCATGCAGTTTTACATCATACGCACAAAAAACTGTATTCGGATTAGTATCTAATGCTTCCGGGGAAAATATTGAAGGAGTAGTAGTCCGGATGCTGCAATCCTCCGATTCTGTAGTAACGAATGAAATGGGTGAATATCAATTCGTAATTCCTGACAGTTGCAGGACATTAATATTTGAATTCAAGGAGATAAAACATACTGAGAATATTAACAACAGAAACATCATTAATATCACGCTGACAACGCTCCATGAATCTAAACCAATGCTTTCATTGAATCCAAGAAAAGATTATCCATGGGGCTTACAGCTGACTCTTGGAGGCCATTCTCTATTTGCGATTGAACTGAACTATTTTATAAGCCAAAATCAATCTCTCGAAATTGGTGCTTGCGGGAGAGGCTTGGTAATTGGGACCAGGCGCTATTTTTCTTTGCATGATTATGGTAATAATAAAGCACTATATGCGGGTGTTATAACCAATTTATCGTTGGAAGGAGATTTTGTATTCTACATTCCTTTCGGTTTCCATATTTTAAGTTATAACGGAATGGCGTTTAGTATTGAGTTAGCTGGCAAAATACCTCTTTACTTTGATCAAGAACTGAGCCTCATGAACTATCTCGGATTTGGAATAAACTTTGGTTTTCAATTTTAAATGCCATTTTCAACTTAGGAACCTCTGATGTAAATATTACGTTTTAAAATCATTCAGGAAAAGTTCGGGAAGGAGTACGGCTCTGGGTACTCAAAAGTGAAAGTTCATTTATGGATTTTCACTTTTTTTTCTCCTCCGACTTTCGTGCTTTCCATATATACTTTCGACTTAATAATCATTACCTTTGCATTTCCAGAAATATTTGAATATAACATTGAACTACAATAAGACAACAGCTGAAAAGCAACTTGCAATTGACAAACGCTATTTGCGAATGGCTCGAATTTGGGGTTCTAACTCCTATTGTCAGAGACGCCAGGTTGGTGCGCTCCTGGTTAAGGATCAAATGATTATATCTGATGGATATAATGGTACTCCTGCAGGATTTGAAAATGAATGTGAAGAGGACAATAATACAACGAAAGCATACGTATTGCATGCAGAAGCAAATGCAATCACAAAAGTAGCGAAGTCAAATAACAGCAGTGATGGTTCTACGCTTTATGTAACAACATCACCCTGCATGGAATGCTCCAAACTTATCATCCAGGCCGGGATTAAAAGAGTGGTTTTTATTGAGAAGTACAGGATTACAGATGGTTTGGAGCTGTTGTCGAGAGCAAACGTAGAATTAGAACATTTACCGGAAATTGGAAATGAAAATATTGAAGAAGGATAATATAAAACTATATATACCCCTGCTCGTTGCATTGGTAATGATTATTGGTATACTGCTGGGAAATCTGTTCGCTGGATTAAGAGTGAAATCTATTATTTCCCACGAGATATCCAGGCATACGACAAATACCAGGGGCGGTTTCCGATCTTCCCAGGGATTGCAGATTGCTCCCAAAAATGACAAGATTAGTTCTGCCCTCTATTATGTTCTCAATGAGTATGTCGATACTGTTTCAGTAAATAAAATCAATGAGAGTGTAATTCCGGCGATATTGGAAAACCTCGATCCTCATTCGGTATATATACCCGCTAAAGAATTTCAAAAATATAATGAACCACTGGCAGGAAATTTCAGTGGTATTGGAGTGCAGTTTAATATGACTGACGATTCAGTGGCTATAATCAGTACCATCTCAAATGGTCCTTCTGAGATTGTGGGTGTACTTCCCGGTGACAGGATCATCGCTGTTGATGATTCGATAGTTGCAGGTGTTAACATGCCCAGTGATGATATCGTTGGAATGTTGAAAGGCAGAAAAGGAACTTCAGTCAGGGTAAAGGTTAAACGGCGAAGAATTGATGTCCCTATTGATTTTGATATTATCCGGGATGATATTCCGCTGTACAGTGTGGATGTACATTATATGATAACTGATGAGATTGGCTATATAAAAATCAGTCAGTTTGCTCAAACTACCATCAAAGAATTTATGATTGCAGCTGAAGAGCTTAAGGCGGCAGGAATGAAAAAAACAATTATTGATCTGAGAAATAACGGTGGAGGAATCATGGAAGCTGCCATAGCAATTGCTGATCAGTTTCTTCCAGATGGCAGATTGATTGTTTACACAGAAGGCCGTTCAAGACCCAGGAGAAATGAATACGCTTCCTCAAAAGGAATTCTCAAGGATGACGTTTTGGTGATATTACAAGATGAATTCTCCGCATCAGCCAGTGAAATATTGGCCGGCGCCATTCAGGATAACGACAGGGGAAAAATTATTGGCAGAAGGTCTTTTGGAAAAGGGCTCGTCCAGGAACAGATGAAATTTTCAGACGGATCGGCTCTCCGCTTAACAGTTGCAAAATACTATACTCCAACAGGCAGAAGTATACAGAAACCTTATACTGAAAACCACGAAGAGTATTATAGAGACCTGAATAACAGGCTTCAAAATGGCGAATTCGAAAATGCTGATTCTATCCATTTCAATGATTCGCTAAAATTTGTGACTCCTGCCGGAAAGATTGTATATGGAGGTGGTGGTATCATGCCAGATATATTTGTCCCCATTGATACACTTGGTATTTCAGATTATTACAACAGGGTGAGAAGTCTAGGGCTAATTTACAGGTTTGCTTTCAGATACACTGATTTGCACCGGGAGAAGATGACCGGGTTAAGCACTGCAGAAGAAATTTCCGGATACCTGGATGATCAAAATATAAAAGCAGATTTCATTGAGTATGCCTCATCACAAGGTGTTAAACCAAATTATTCCCAATTCCGGGAGTCTGAAGAAATAATCCTTACGCAGGTAAAAGCATATATTGCCAGAAATATGATTGACAACCTTGGATTCTATCCAATTATCAGCTCAATTGATAATACCCTGGCCATCGCAATTGAGGAACTATCTGCTAAAGATTAATTCCTGTTTTAAACCTTTCTTGTTTTCGATCATCTAAAGGGCAAACAATGTCACATTAAAACGATTAAAATGAAAACAATATTTAGAAAAAGTTCAACAACATTGCTGCTGGCAATGATTTTTACCGCCGGACTTATGGCCCAGGCAGGCCCAGGCAGGGGATTAAATCAGTATTATGGTCAAGACTGTAGATTAGAGAATGTTATTCCCGATCTTACTGAAACCCAAATAAGCGAACTTAATGCTTTGCGACTGGATCAACTTGATGCTTCCCAGAATTACAGAAATCAAATAGGTGAGATAAGAGCCAGGCAACGTACTCTGATGAGCGAGAATCCACTAGATCAAAAAGCTATTGATAATTTGATTGATGATAAAACAACCTTGATGAACAAGCACTTAAAAACCAGTGCAGCTCACCAACTTGCAGTAAGTGAAGTGCTAACAGATGAGCAGCTGGTTATCTATAACCAGGTGAAAAACCAGAGACAACAATTTGGTCGCAGGGGAGGAAGAGGCAACAATGATTTTCAACAAGGCAGACCAGGTATGAGAAATAGCCAGGGAAGACGCGATGCAAATCGTGGGAACTTCAATAGAGGACGAAGATGGTAATAAGCTAAAGATATAACAGTCGGTTGAGCATAAATTCACTTGTTCAACCGATTTTTTATTTGTTCATTAAGGCCTCAATCTCTTCCTGCTCAATCGGGATATCTGCTGTCAGATCAACAGGGCCATGTTCAGTAATTAGAATATCATTTTCCAATCTCAGGCCCATCCCCTCCTCCATTGCATAAATTCCAGGTTCGCAGCTCATAATCATTCCGGCGTGAAAAGGGAACTCCCTGTCGAAAGGATCGTGAACATCGATCCCAATTGAGTGTGATGTTCCATGCCAATAGTATTGCTTCCAGAGTGGATTATTCTTATCCTGCTTCTTTACATCATTAACAGAATATAATCCAAGATCTATAAGTTCCTTCTCCATAAATTCTCCAACTTCCTGATGAAATTCTGACATTTTTGTCCCAATGGTCATAAGTGAAACGGCTTGTTTAAAAACCCGCAGGTTAGCTGAATAAAATTCTGATTGCCTTTTACTAAACAAGCCATTTACAGGGATTGTCCTTGAGCAGTCTGATGCATAATAAGCCAGGTCCGCACCAATATCCAGTAAAAGAAGATCTCCATCCTTACAAACTCCATTATTTTCCAAATAATGCAAGGTTAGCGCATTCTTGCCGCTCGCTACAATCGATTCAAAAGCCGGACCTTCAGCTCCGTTTTTGAGAAATTCATATGCAATCAAAGCTTCAATTTCATACTCATTCATGCCTGGTTTAAGTTCTTTAAATACAGAACGATAAGCTGCTTCGGTTATCTTTGCTGATTTCTTAATAATATCAATTTCTTCTGGTTCTTTAATCATACGAAGCCGCAACAATACAGGACCAAGCGGTCTCTCTTCAAGTAAAGGGAACTTGTGTTGTATTGAATCTCTCAATTGTGAATCCTGCATATTGTAACCTGAGGTCATCTCTATGTTTTCAACTGTGTTATAATAAACAGCAGACGCATCAGAAACACATTTGTCCAATATCTTAGAAAAATCAGACAAGGATTGTATATTCATGATCCCTGAAATTTCTCTTGCCTGTTCTTCAGACATCCCCTCGCCTTCCCATTTTGTCATTTTTTCAGATGATTTTTTCAAAAAGAGAATCTCTCTGTATTCATTCAATGGATGCTCAGGGAATAACAGTAACATGCTTTCCTCCTGCGTGATTCCGGACAAATAATAAAAATCGGAAGATTGTCGGTATGTGTAATATTGGTCGCCATTTTTAGGCATTGGCTTATTCGAAGACAAGATAACTACTGAGCCCTTTTGAATATGACCCGACAGTTTAAAACGATTCTGTATAAATAGTGACGATGGCAATCCTGGATGTTTCATTCTTTAAAGTAATTTATAATCAAGTATTTAGCTAAAATGTGTGAAATTACGCCTATGCGCTATAGCATATTTTAAAGCTAAATATTTATATATATTTGTTTGGTTCTGTTTTGCATATAAAATAAAAACTGTAGTATACATTTTCAATTGCTGGGCTTACAAAGCCAAAGAAGAGGGAGACCCAAAGTTCATCAGGATGACCGATTCGAAGGTAAGCATAACATAGCAATTGAGATTTATACAAAGTATATTCTAAAATTACTAGTATTCTAACATATACAATTGAACATGTCCAATCTTTTCACATCGTCAATCGGTAAAAAGTTCCTGATGTCACTGGCAGGTTTGTTTCTTATAACATTCCTACTGGTTCATTTAGGAATTAATTTATTGTTAATCTTTAATGAAGACCCGATGGTCTTTAACAGGGTGGCACACTTTATGGGTACAAATATCCTGGTTAAGATTTTTGAATTTGTACTTTTCGGAGGATTTCTGTTGCACATTATTTATGCGCTAATTTTGCAAATTCAGAACTGGTTAGCACGTCCTAAAAGGTATCACAAAATCAGTAAATCTGAAACTTCAGCATTTTCAAGATGGGTGATACATACGGCTGTAATTATTTTGACCTTCCTGGTAATTCACATTGCCGATTTCTATTACAAAGCAAAATTTGGTTCCGGTGAAGAAATTCTTTTCGATGGTATTTTGTATCATGATTTTTCTTCAATGGTCTTCGCAAAATTCAAGATTCCAGGATTCGTAATCTTTTACATTGCCTCTTTCCTTGTATTGGGTTTTCACCTGATTCATGGATTTCAAAGTGCATTTAAAACATTGGGGTTAAATAACAGAAGGATTACCCCTGTCATAAATATTTTAAGTCTGCTTTACACTTTTATAGTTGTAGGTGGATTTACAGCGATACCATTGGTAATTTATTTTCAATAATTTTTAATTATTAGTTTCATGGCGAATTTAGATTCTAAAATTCCTGAGGGCCCAATTGAGAATAAATGGTCCAATTATAAATCAAAGCAAAACCTTGTAAACCCGGCGAATAAGAGAAAGCTGGATGTGATTGTAGTCGGTACCGGTCTCGCCGGGGCTTCAGCGGCAGCATCTCTTGCAGAATTGGGTTTCAAGGTAAAAGCGTTTTGTTACCAGGACAGCCCGCGCAGAGCGCACAGTATTGCCGCCCAGGGTGGGATAAATGCTGCTAAGAATTATCCCAACGATGGGGATAGTATTTATCGGCTCTTCTATGACACGGTTAAAGGGGGTGACTACAGATCACGCGAGGCGAATGTTTACCGGCTGGCAGAAGTGAGTAATAACATTATCGATCAGTGTGTGGCACAAGGCGTTCCCTTTGCCCGCGAATATGGGGGAATGCTTGACAATAGGTCATTTGGCGGAGCGCTTGTATCCCGAACCTTTTACGCAAGAGGTCAGACAGGGCAGCAATTATTGCTGGGAGCTTACCAGGCACAAAGCAGGCAGGTTAAGCTGGGAAATATTGAAATGTATCCCCGCCAGGAGGTAATGAACGTTGTTCTTATTGATGGAAAAGCGCGTGGCGTTATTATTAGAGATGCCATCACCGGAGAGACACAAAGACACAGTGCACATGCTGTTGTACTGGCGACCGGGGGGTATGGGAATGTATTTTTCCTTTCCACCATGGCCATGGGATCAAATGTGAGCGCTATCTGGCAGGCATATAAAAAAGGAGCTGCTTTTAGCAATCCTTGTTATGTGCAGATTCACCCAACCTGTATTCCGGTTCATGGTGAGTTCCAGTCTAAGCTGACACTTATGAGTGAGAGCTTGAGAAATGACGGAAGAATATGGGTGCCAAAGCAGAAAGAAGATGCCCTGAGAATTCAGAAAGGAGAGATCACTGCTGAAGATATTCCGGAAGAGGGAAGAGACTATTACCTGGAAAGAAGATACCCTGCTTTTGGTAATCTTGTACCACGAGATGTTGCCTCCAGGGCAGCAAAAGAAAGATGTGATGCTGGATTTGGAGTTGGTACAACCGGTTTGGCTGTATTCCTGGATTTCAAAGATTCCCTTGAAAGACTTGGCAAGGACACCATTGAAGCAAAATATGGGAACCTTTTTCAGATGTATGAAAAAATCAATGATTTCAATCCATATAAGACTCCAATGATGATATATCCTGCCATCCACTATACAATGGGTGGACTTTGGGTCGATTATGAATTACAGACTACTATATCCGGGCTATTTGCTGTTGGAGAAGCAAACTTTTCCGACCATGGAGCCAACCGGTTAGGCGCTTCTGCACTCATGCAAGGTCTTGCTGATGGTTATTTTGTTCTGCCTTATACCATTCAGAGCTACCTGGCTGATGAAATCAATACACCACGCTTTTCCACTGACGGGGAAGAGTTTGAACAAGCAGAAAAAGAAACAAAGGAGAACCTGGAGAAGCTAATGAGCATAAAGGGAAATTATTCTGTTGACACCTTCCACAAACGGCTTGGAAAAATTATGTGGGAAAATGTGGGCATGGAAAGAAATAAAGCAGGATTGCAGAAAGCAATAACTGAGATTCAACAACTAAGGAAAGAATTTTGGGTAGACTTGTTGGTTCCTGGTGAGTTAAACGACCTCAACCCCGAACTTCAGAAAGCAACACGGGTAGCAGATTTCCTTGAATTAGGTGAATTGATGGCGAGAGATGCTCTTAACAGGGAAGAATCTTGCGGAGGACATTTCAGGGAAGAATTCCAAACAAAGGAAGGAGAAGCTCTTCGAAATGATAAAGACTTTGCATATGTAGCTGCCTGGGAGTTCACGGGAGTGGATAAAGAACCGGCTCTTACAAAAGAGCAACTCAAGTTTGAAGCAATTGAATTAAAACAAAGAAATTATAAATAATAGCGGTATGGATTTGAAATTAAAAATATGGCGACAAAAGAATGCTTCATCACGAGGCAGATTTGTTGACTATGAACTTACTGATATTTCACCTGACAGTTCATTCCTGGAAATGCTGGACGTATTGAATGAGATACTTATTAAAACAGGTGAAGAGCCAGTGGTTTTCGATCATGACTGTCGCGAAGGAATATGCGGAGCCTGCGGTATGTATATCAATGGAAGACCTCATGGTCCGGACGATTTGATTACTGTTTGCCAGTTGCATATGAGGAAATTTAAAAGTGGAGATACCATTGTTATTGAACCCTGGAGAGCCAGGGCATTTCCTATTATTAAAGACCTTACCGTCGATCGTTCTGCCCTTGATATATTAATACAAGAAAATGGCTATGTATCAGTAAACACAGGTAATGCACCAGATGCAAATGCGATTCCAATTAAGAAAGAATACGCAGAGTTGGCCATGGATGCAGCGGCATGCATTGGCTGTGGGGCCTGCGTGGCAGCGTGTAAAAATGCTTCAGCAATGCTTTTCGTATCCGCTAAAGTTTCTCAACTTGCCCTCCTTCCGCAAGGACGAGTGGAAGCAAAAAAACGTGCTTCGAAAATGGTGGCAAAAATGGACGCCCTGGGATTTGGTAATTGTACAAATACAGGCGCTTGTGAAGCCGAATGTCCAAAGGGGATCAAATTGACAAATATTTCCCGATTAAACAGGGAATACTATAGCTCAACATTTAGTTCCTAAATTAAAAAACCCGGTCTCTACCGGGTTTTTTATTTCTATTCATTCATTGTTCTTTCTACCTCTTCAATTGTTTTTGGAATCGGCGTGCCTAAAACTTTGTGTCCGGTATCTGTGATTAGAACATCATCCTCTATTCTGACCCCTCCAAAATCAAGGTACTCTGCCACCTTGTTGTAATTGATAAAATCGGCATGCTTATTCTCTTTTTTCCATATGTCAATAAGCGTGGGAATAAAGTATAAGCCAGGTTCAATGGTTATAACAAAACCAGGATCTAACTCCCTACCAAGCCGCAAATATGCCAATCCAAACTGGTCACTCCTTTTAATTGAATCATTGTATCCAACATAATTTTCACCCAGTCCTTCCATGTCATGAACGTCTAAGCCAAGCATGTGTCCTAGTCCATGTGGGAAAAACAAGGCATGAGCTCCGGCTGAAACAATATCTTCAACATTGCCCTTAAGTAAACCCAGGTCTTTCAGTCCGCTAGCTATTGTTGTTGCAGCTCCCAGGTGGAGATCAAGATTTTTAACTCCCGGAGCACAATTCTTAATGGCATTCATATTCGCATCCAATACTATCTGGTATATATCTTTCTGGCGAGCTGAAAATTTTCCACCTACCGGAAAAGTTCTCGTTATATCACTGGCATATCCCATTGATGTTTCTGCTCCTGCATCTGTGATTACCATTCTACCTTCTACCAATTCATTCTCATGATTGTGATTGTGCAATATCTGACCGTCCATACTTAATATCACGGGGAATGATACGGGGCCTCCATGAGATAAAGCAATCCCTTCTATCGCTCCTGCTAACTCCCTCTCAAAGTTACCCGGGAAGCCCATTTTCATGGCTGTTGTGTGCATAATGTATGCTACATCAGCAGCTTTCTCCATCTCTTGAATCTCAAATTTATCTTTCACAGACCGAATAGCAACAACTGCCTTTATAAATTCTTCGGAAACAAAATTGCTAACCTGGTCAACTGAAGTATCTAACACCTGGGCAAGTTTAATAATTCCATCTCCCCTATAAGGTGGCAATAGTTTTACTTTCCTCCCACTTTTTAAGGCGGCTTTAATATCTGCTTCAAAAGCTGCAGCACCGCGGATATTTTCTACTCCAATCAGCTTACCCTTTTCCGCCATACGCTGCTTCTCACCTTCCCAAACAATATCTTCGATAGTAAGGTCATCACCATAGAGGATATCCTCTCCACTATCCAAATCACATATAGCAGCCAGTCCCGGCTGATTAAATCCAAAGAAGTAGAGAAATGAACTATCTTGTCGATAATGATACGTATTAGAACGATAATTCATCGCGCTCTCATCATTTCCTGGAAATAGAAGTAATCCGCCTTTTGACAGATTATGCAGTTGCTTTCTTCTTTGCCAATAAACCTCTTTTGAAAACATAATTTTATGATTTAATTAAACACACTAATTTTCTATCGAATATCAAAGTTAATTGCTTATGACAAGATTAGGTCTTAAATATTCATAATTTTTAATGTTGTAAAAAATACGACAGGGAAGAACACAATATCGAGTGCCCGGAACATGCTCATACAAACAAAATGTAACTTTTTCATCCTCAAGGACTAAAATATGTGCGAATAGCATTGTTTTCTGTGCTTTAATTCTTATATTCGCATAAGAGAGTGAGATTATCAACATTTTACTAACAGCCAGACATGCCCTACCGTCGCCTGCCCAATACCGATAGTGCCCGCATCAAAGCCATAAAGATTGCGCACGAAAAAGGTAATGAAATACCTCCGTTTAAACTGGCTTTTAGCCAGTCAATGTTTCAAAGAATAAAATCTACTTTACCAAGTTTCGAGAATGCAATTAGTGAGCACAAGAACTCATTAAACCTGCATGCAGATAAAAACAAGGAGTATCAGAAGAGATTAAAGAAAGCCAAGCTGTATATCTCACATTTCATACAGGTAGTGGACATGGCCATCACCAGGGGAGAACTTCGATCAGAAATTCGCAATTATTACGGACTAAATGAAGAAGAGAGAAAACTTCCTGCGCTTACAACAGAAGAGGAAATTATATCCTGGGGGGAAAATATTATTGAAGGGGAGAAGGCAAGGAGGTCAAAAGGTTTGGCTCCTATTACAAATCCAACCATTGCCGTAGTACAGGTTCACTATGACAATTTTATCGATGCATACAATCATCAAAGAAGCTTAAAGAAGCGTTCATCTCATGCACACGAGGTATTGGATTCTCTCAGATCATCCATTGATAATATCATCCAGCAAACGTGGAACGAAATTGAAGATGCTTATAAAGACCTGCCGGAAGAAAACCGACGTGAGAAGTGTAGCAATTATGGTGTGGTATACGTCTTCAGGAAAAACGAACTTACTGGGCTTAATCTTTTTCAGAGTGCGCAGGATGGAGCGACTGTACGGTCTTCGCCATTATCATCATAAATCCTAATACTGCAAGAAAACTTATTAATGCCAGCATGGGCATGCTTTCGCTTGTCCCAATCTCTTCAAGTGTATCTCCGGCTTTTTCCTGATAGGCCAGGTAATAAAAGATTACTCCAATTGCATTGTTTAAGAAATGGGCAATAATCGGATACCAGATTGATCGTCCGATAAATAACAAATATCCAAGTACCAGCCCCAGGAAAAAGCGTGGCAGAAAGGAATAAATCTGCATGTGAACCATGCTAAAAATAACAGCTGTAACAAGAATTGCCACATGAACATTCTTAAATGATTCTGCCAGGTGTCGCTGAATCAATCCCCGGAACAGCAGCTCCTCTCCCACTGCCGGAATAATTGCAATCATTATGAGGTTGATCAATAAACCGCCCATATTATCTGCCTCGATCAACTTCATCATCATCCCCTCGGTCTGCTCTTCCATGGAACGCAATAGTTTCTCTATTCTATCAATGGGGATGGTCATCCTCATATTGATTTCTGTCAGGTAATTTACAAAAGGAAGCCCGGTGATCACAATGGCAATAAGCAAAACTATCGGAACAGTTCCGGGATAGGGTCGGGCGGTAAAATAGGCAAACCAACTCCCGGTATAGAGAAAGGATAAAAACAAACTGGAAAATATAAATGTGCCTATCCCCCCGAATATCTGGATAAATTTTACAGCATTAATAATCGACTGACTCTCCAGGGAACCAAGTGACATCAATTCAGACACTGGGATTTTAAACATCACCGCTCCTAATAACATGGCCACAAGCTGAAAGAAGAATCCAATGATAACCACACTCAGGGATGTGAAAATAAACATTGGCAAAGGTTTCATGCTTTGGATGATCGGTTTTCCCATAATAAATTAACTAACTTAACTAATAAATGCTTTTTGTAATTTTGCAGCTTAATTGGATACTCTGCGAAAGTAGAGAAAAAGATTGAAAATCTTAAAACCGAATATTAGAACTATTGAAGATACAAAAGCTTGACTTAGGAGAATACCCACTCTTCCTGGCCCCGATGGAAGATATCACCGATCCTTCTTTCAGATACATATGCAAAAAATTTGGTGCAGATGTGATGTATACTGAATTCATTTCTTCAGATGGACTCATTCGTAATGGAAGAAAAAGTGTCAAGAAGCTGGATATATTTGACTATGAAAGACCCATTGGCATTCAGCTATACGGACATATTATTGAGTCCATGGTAGAAGCTACGCATATGGCTGTAGAATCAAATCCTGAACTCATCGACATTAATTATGGTTGTCCGGTTAGAAAAATTGCCAATCGCGGAGCCGGTGCAGGCATGCTGGCCAATATTCCCCTGATGATGGATATGACTCGTCAAATTGTAGATGCTTCCTCCCTGCCTGTCACGGTTAAAACCCGGCTGGGCTGGGACGATAGCAGTAAAAATATTGTAAGTATAGCAGAACAATTGCAGGATTGTGGCATCGAAGCACTTACAATACATGGCAGAACCAGGGCACAAATGTATAAAGGAACTGCTGACTGGTCCCTGATTGGAGAGGTAAAGAACAATCCACGGATGAATATTCCTATCATTGGCAACGGTGACGTAAGTTCTCCTGAGATAGCAAGAGAAATGTTTAAGCGCTATGGTGTCGACGGGATCATGATCGGACGAGCTGCTGTTGGAAAACCATGGCTTTTCCGTGACACAAAACATTTCATGAAGACCGGGGAGATTCTTCCTGAGCCCACTGTGTCTGAGAAAGTCGATATTGCCACTGAGCAATTCAAAAAATCTATCGAATGGAAAACCGAACCGGTTGGAATCTATGAAATGCGGAGGCATTTTTCAAACTACTTCAAGGGTCTTCCTCATTTTAAAGAGACTCGTCTAAAGCTGCTTACAACCATTGATATTGAAGAGATTTATACGATCCTGGAATCCATTAAAGAGAGGTATGGTGATTTCAGGCCAACATTTGATGAGGGATTTTGGGACAATAATTAAATCTTATCCGGATAATCAATTGTATAATGCAATCCCCTGCTCTCATTTCTTGCATGGGCCATTTTTATGACCAGGTAACCCACATTGATGAGATTTCTCAATTCGCAAATATCTTTTGATATAGTTGAATACTTATACAATTCTTCTGTTTCCTTGTAAATGATCTGAAGACGGACAGTAGCTCTTTCAAGCCGGAGATTTGAGCGAACAATACCCACATAGTTGGTCATGATCTGCTGTACCTCTCGCAGGTTCTGTGTTATTAATATCATCTCTTCATTGAGTGTTGTTCCTGTCTCATCCCAATCCGGAATTCCTTCTTCAAACTCAATATTTTCAATTTTGGAGATAGCATGCTTCGCTGCCCTGTCGGCAAATACTATGGCTTCGATCAAAGAATTTGAAGCTAGCCTGTTTGCTCCATGTAATCCTGTTGAAGCAGTCTCTCCAACAGCATACAAGCGCTTGATCTTACTTGATCCATGCTCATTCACCATAATTCCTCCACACATATAATGGGCTGCCGGAACCACAGGAATCATATCCTTTGCAATGTCAATTCCAAGGGACTCGCACTTCTTTGAAATGTTAGGGAAATGCTTTTTCAATTCATCTCCCTCTTTGTGGGTACAGTCGAGATAAAGAAAATCATTACCTGAAATCTTCAATTCGTTATCAATGGCTCTTGCAACGATATCTCGAGGTGCCAGGCTCCCTCTCTCATCATATTTTTCCATAAAGGATTCGCCCTTCTGGTTTCTAAGGATACCTCCATAACCACGCATCGCTTCTGTGATAAGATATGAAGGATACTCTCCTGGATTATAAAGTGAGGTAGGGTGAAACTGCACGAATTCCATGTTTTCCATCAATCCTTTTGCACGATATACCATGGCAATTCCATCTCCAGTTGCAATTGGTGGATTTGTTGTGGTTGCATAAAGCTGTCCACAGCCACCAGTGGCAATCAAAGTTGTTTTTGAAAGCATCTTGATAACACTGTTATTTTCAAGATTAAGAATATACGCCCCATAACATTCCGTTTCCTTGTGATGACGCTTCACCATTCTTCCCTTGTGGTGCTGGGTAATGAGGTCAACAGCAAAATGCTTTTCAAATAGGTCAATTTGCGGATGCGAACGAACCTTTTCGGATAATGCCCTTTGAATCTCTGATCCGGTATTATCCTTATGATGTAGTATTCTGTATTCAGAATGTCCTCCCTCCTTGGCAAGGTCATACTTCCCGTTGGACTCTTTATCAAAATTTGTCCCCCACGAAATTAATTCTTTTATCTGTGCCGGGGCTTCTTTCACAACCAGCTTAACGATATCTTCATCGCACAATCCATCACCTGCAATCAGGGTATCTTCAACATGCTTATTGTATGAATCGGGCTCATAGGTTACTGCAGCAATCCCACCCTGGGCATAGCGTGTGTTCGTTTCCTCGAGTTCCGCTTTGGTGATCAGTGCCACTGTTCCATGCTCTGCAACCTTTAAAGCAAAACTTATGCCTCCTAAACCAGAGCCAATTACCAGAAAATCATACTTCTTTACCATGTTGATCAATTCGGGATTTATTAAACAAAGATAACAATAATGCAGAATTCAAAACAGCATGCAAAGTACAGAATCAACGATAGTTTTTCTCTAAATTATCAGATTCTTTTATTTGAAAGGCGTTTTCTGTGTTTCGACTTTTTAAGTTACTTTTGTGTTTCAATAAAAACTGAATAGATTATGGGCCAGGAGGATGTGTTTAAAAAATTGGTGTCTCATTGTAAAGAGTATGGATTCGTATTTCCTTCAAGCGAAATATATGATGGATTAAGTGCTGTATATGATTATGGCCAGAATGGCGTAGAGCTGAAAAATAACATTAAGAAATATTGGTGGGAAGCAATGGTATTGCTGAACGAAGAGGTAGTTGGATTAGATTCAGCCATTTTTATGCACCCAACCATTTGGAAAGCATCTGGACATGTAGATGCCTTTAATGATCCACTTATCGATAATATAGAATCGAAGAAAAGGTACCGCGCCGATGTTCTTATCGAGGAGAAGATGGCAAAATTTGATGAGAAGATTGATAAAGAGGTAGGCAAGGCAGCAAAGCGTTTTGGGGAGAGCTTTGATGAAAAACAATTCAGAGAGACCAATCCCAGGGTACTGGCAAACCAGGAAAAAAAGGACAAGCTGCACAAAAGATTCGTTGCTGCTCTTGAAGAAAATGACCTGGCAGAGCTCAAACAAATAATTATCGATGAAGAGATTGCCTGTCCTGTTTCCGGATCAAAAAACTGGACAGATGTAAGGCAATTTAACCTGATGTTCTCAACCGAGATAGGTTCCACGGCCGAAAGCGCTTCTACGATTTATCTTCGTCCGGAAACTGCGCAGGGTATATTTGTAAATTACCTGAATGTTCAAAAATCCGGGAGAATGAAACTTCCATTTGGAATTGCGCAAATTGGAAAAGCTTTTCGTAACGAGATTGTTGCAAGACAATTTATTTTCAGGATGAGGGAATTCGAGCAAATGGAGATGCAATACTTTGTAAGTCCGGGAAGTGAGCTCGATTTCTTTAAAGAATGGAAAGAAAGACGAATGAAGTGGCACAAATCACTGGGTTTTGGAGATGAAAATTACCGTTTCCATGATCATGATAAACTTGCTCACTACGCCAATGCCGCTACTGATATAGAATATAAGTTCCCATTTGGATTTAAGGAAGTGGAAGGCATTCACTCAAGAACAGATTTTGACCTTGCCAGCCACCAGGAGTATTCAGGTAAGAAACTTCAATATTTCGATCCGGAAAAGAATGAGTCCTATACTCCATTTGTCGTAGAAACATCTATTGGTGTGGACAGAATGTTCTTGCAAATTATCTCCGCATCCTATTGCGAAGAAACATTAACAAAAGAAGACGGATCAACTGACCAACGGGTTGTTCTGAAACTTCCACCTGCATTGGCTCCAATAAAACTTGCTGTGCTTCCCCTAACAAAAAAGGACGGATTACCAGCAAAAGCCAGGGGCATCATGGGTGAATTGAAATTTGATTTCAACTGTCAGTATGAAGAAAAAGATTCCATTGGCAAACGTTATCGCAGGCAGGATGCCATTGGAACTCCATATTGTATAACTATTGATCATCAGACCTTGGAGGATGACACTGTTACTATCAGGGACAGGGACACCATGGAACAATACAGGGTTGACATTCTATCTCTTAGAGAAACTATTAAAGAAAAAGTAGATATTAAAACATTGTTAAAAAAGCTTTAGAATGTCTCTGCCATGAAGCGCGTACTTATCATATCGTATTACTGGCCCCCAAGTGGTGGTGCAGGAGTCCAGCGCTGGCTTAAGTTTTCTAAATTTTTACCTGAGTTTGGCTGGGAACCCGTTATTCTCACTGTAGATCCAAGCAAAGCAACTTATCCGGTAAGGGATGAATCACTTATAAAGGACCAAGGCGAGGATCTCGAGGTGGTTCGAACGGATAGCAATGAGTGGTTTTCTGTCTACAAGAAAGTTTCAGGAAATGATCGTGTTCCCTATGCAGGATTTGCAAGTGAGAGTAAAACCATTTCATTTAAACAAAAAACAGCCAGGTTCGTACGCGGTAACTTTTTCCTGCCTGATCCAAGAAAGGGATGGAACAAGTACGCGATAGAGGCTGCCAGGAAACTGATTAAAGAAAAAACAATAGATTGTATTGTTACCACCGGACCACCTCATTCCTCTCAGCTTATCGGATTGAAGCTAAAAAAGGAATTCAATATTCCATGGCTTGCCGATTTCAGGGATCCATGGACTGATATCTACTACTATCGTCAGTTTTATCCAACACTGATCGCACAACGGATCAACCTCAACTATGAAAAAAAGGTCCTTACTCAGGCTGACATCATTTTAACGGTTAGTCAGGGATTTAAAAAGATATTTGTCGGGAAGAAGATCATTGATTCAAAGAAAGTTACAATTATTTCAAATGGATTTGATGATGAAGATTTCCAACAACAGGAAGAGTCCAGAGGGTCGTATTTTGTGCTGACTTATGTGGGGACACTTTCTGACATCTATCAGATAGACATTTTTATTGAAGCCTTTTTGGCGCTCTTATCAGAATACCCGAATTGCAAATTGCAGTTCATTGGTACGGTCTCAAATAATCAATTAGTTAAATTAAGCAGGATCCCAAGTGAAAACATTGAAGTGATCCCCCATGTTGAGCACAAGAAAGCTATTGAATATATGGAGAGGTCAAATGCGCTTTTACTTGTTATTCCAGAACACACATCAGGACAAGGAATTTTGCCTGGTAAAATATTTGAGTACATGGCCTCCGAAAGAAATATACTTGGAATTGGACCTGTGAATGGAGATTCGTCCTCCATGCTTAGTGAAACAGAAGCTGGAATTATGTTGTCGTATGAGGATCTGGAAGGTATTAAAAAAACGATGTTGAAATTTTATCATGCTTCTCAAGATCTTGAATTCCCTGAAAAAGAGAAGAAATATCTACGGTACTCCAGGAAGAATTTGACTGAAGAGTTGGCCAGCATAATGAAATCTTTGGTCGGCTAGATCGCATCACCGCAAAATCTTCTAAATAAAATACTTCCATGTCCCTATTAATTCTAAATTGACTAAAAATTACTTACTTTGTATAAGAAGAATTAACTAATTTACTATTCCACCAGGATGAATAATATTGCTATAATTCCACTCCGTTCCAATTCTAAAGGAATTCCTAAAAAGAATAAGAAAAAGCTCTTGGGCAGGCCCTTGTTTGCCTGGACTTTAACAGAAGCCATCTTCAGTGATCTTAGCAAAGTATATGTCTTTACTGACGACCAAGAATTACTAAACTACATTCAGAAAGAATTTTCCTGGAGCAAAAAGGTAATTGCGCTTTCAAGAAGTGCAGAGAGCGCAACAGATCTTGCAAGCACAGAGACGGCAATGATAGAGTTTGCAGAAAAAATCAAGTATGACTTTGATACGATCTGTCTCTTGCAAGCCACTTCTCCATTAACCACCCGTAGTAATATTAACGAAGCAATTGCAAAGCTATCAAGTGAGGCATATGACTCTGTCTTAAGTGTAGTGTCTGCCAAACGATTTATTTGGAATGAAGATGGTTCGAGTATAAATTACAATTATACTGAACGCCCCAGGCGTCAGGACTTCAATGGCACATTGATCGAAAATGGTGCAATATATATATCCAGCAAAGACAATTTCATTCAAAATAAAAACAGGCTTGGCGGGAAAATTGGGTTTATTAAAATGAATGAAGATTCATTAACAGAAATTGATGAAGTAAGCGACTTCATTATTATTGAAGAATTGTTAAAGAAGCGATTCATTAATGCAAACCGGGGATTTAATAAAATTAAAGCTTTTTGTGTTGATGTGGATGGGGTTTTCACAGATGCTACACTTACTGTGACTGATGATGGAGAGTTTTCAAAGTCATTTTCGGTCAGAGATGGCATGAGCATTTCACTTTTAATGGCTACTGGTGTTGAGGTCATTGTACTTACATCGGAAAACTCAAAAGTTGTTGCCCAGCGCATGAAAAAACTAGGTATTGCTGATACCTATCTGAATGTCAAGGATAAATTTTCATTTCTTGAAGATCTACTTGAACGAAAAGAGTATACAAGAGAAAACATTGCCTACCTGGGCGATGATATTAATGACATGGCCAATATTTTATCCTGTGGACTTGGACTATGTCCAAAAGATGCTGATTCTTCAATCATAAATAGTGCAGATATCGTATTCACTCGTAAAGGGGGCGATAGAGTAGTAAGAGAAGCATGTGAGTTTATTATAAAATATAATCATAGATTCTAAAGAAGACACAATGTATAAGTACCCAAAAGTAATCGCTGAGATAGGATGTAACCATAAAGGTGATATTAAGATTGCCAGGGAGCTGATCAAAATGGCAAAGATTTTCTGCAATGCGGATATTGTAAAATTTCAAAAAAGAAATAACAAAGAATTACTTACTGAGGAACAGTATAATGCACCTCATCCAAACCCGGCCAATTCTTATGGTGAAACATATGGTGAACATCGTGAATACCTTGAGTTTAGTGCAGCGCAACATAAAGAACTCAAAGATTATTGTGATGAATTATGCATTACATACTCATCATCTGTTTGGGATCTTACTTCGGCAAAAGAGATTGCCAGCCTTGCTCCGGAAATGATAAAGATTCCTTCTGCCTGCAATAACAATTTTGAGATGCTTGGTTGGCTGTGCGAAAATTATTCAGGTGAGATTCATGTTTCAACAGGTATGACCACAAAGAAAGAAATAGAGGAAATTGTTAACTTCTTTGTCGACAAAAAACGAAATCAGGATTTAATACTTTATAATTGTACTTCCGGATACCCGGTTCCTTTTGAGGATGTATGTTTATTGGATATAAGCTATCTGAAAGATAAATACGGATCTGTCGTAAAGAAAATAGGTTTTTCCGGTCATCACCTTGGTATTGCCATCGATGTTGCAGCTTACACATTGGGAGCTTCCTACATTGAAAGGCATTATACCTTAGACAGAACCTGGAAGGGTACCGATCATGCAGCTTCACTGGAACCCGATGGTGTAAGGAGGCTTGTTCGTGATCTGAATGCCGCTTACAAAGCGCTTGCATACAAAGAAAAAGACATTCTGGATATTGAACAGGAACAGCGGGATAAACTGAAGTATGAAAAGTAAAAGCTTATTTGGCATAGGATGAATAAAAGATTTCAAAATGATGCTAAAGCTACCTTAAGGCTTAACAGCGCAATAAATAATATACGTCATCAGGGATTTAAAGCATGGATATATAAGCTATGGACAGTTATTCTACATAAATATTTTAGCTTTTTATATCACAAACGCAATTTCAGGTTAAAATTTCTCAATAATAAGTGTCCTGTTCATTATGGTGTTTGGGGATTTAGAAATGCCGGAGATACAGTATTGTATAAGGAAGTAGAGAATTGCTTTCAAAAGAAAGTTTTCCGGCGCAGGGATATTACAAAAGGAGAGATAGTAAAAACTGAAATTGACAAAATTAATTCCAGGAACAGTTTTCTGGTTCTTGGAGGGGGAGGTTTGTTCCTCAAAGATTCAAACCCAAATCAAAATAGCAACTGGCAATTTAACATATCTGTTGAGAATTTAAGCAAAATAAACATCCCTGTGGTTTTGTTTGCCATTGGATATAACAGATTCAGAAACCAGGAAGATTTTGATGAATTATTTAAAAAACACCTTCTAAATACTATAGAGAAATCTGTATTTGTTGGTCTAAGAAACCAGGGAAGTATTAATGCTATTAAGGCCTATTTACCGGATCATTTGCATGAAAAGCTGGTTTTTCAACCTTGTCCGACAACAATAATTAAATATAGTAATCCCAAATTTTACAAGGAAATTGATATTAATAATTCCAAAAATAAGATAATTGCAATAAATATAGCCGCCGACAGATTAAACAAACGGTTTGATGGTCGGGAAGACGCTATAATCAGCTCTATTGTCAAACTTGCTGGTGATTATCGTAGTAAAGGATGGAAAGTACTGTTCGTAGGCCATACACTTCAAGACAAAATAATTAAATCATATATTAATAACGATTTTAAATATGTTGATCTAACATTTAAATCAACAAAAAGGATTTGTTCATTTTATAGCAAGGTAGCTTTAACAATCGGAATGAGAGGACACGCACAAATGATTCCTTTCGGCCTTGGTAATCCTATTATTTCATTGATATCACATGATAAATTGAAATGGTTTCTTGATGATATTGGACATCCCGAATGGGGAGTTGAAATCAAAGATGAAGCAATGGAAGCAAATCTCCAACAAAAAATAAATATGATAATAGAAAATTACCAGGATATAAGAATACAGATAAAAAATGCCCAGGAAAATTTAAAAAGAATTACAGATAAAAATATCGACGATATATACAAGAAAATTAATAAGCAATAGTATTGAAAGGAGGACTTTAAATTACAAGTGGAAAGCAAGATGAAGGGGAAACAATTATTTGTTATTTATAGCTATTACCAGTTATTGATTGCATTGGTCGAATCAGCGAAAAATCCAAAAGGTGAAAATAATTTTATCATTTGGAATCAGATTAAGATGTTCTCCGGATTTATTGATAATATTAATAAGCTACCTTTCATTAACAGTGTTGTTGTACTACCCCATGAACTTAATGATTTTGCAAAAAAGGGGCATTCTATTAAAAAATACATTAATTATTTTAAGTATAATTTGGAATGGTATAGCAAGTTTATTGATTTTCAACAACTGGATAACTTGTGTGATAAAAGTGAGATTAATGTTTTTTTATTGTCAAATCCACTGGTATTATTTGTGTTAAAAAAGTACCCGGACAATAATTTTAGGTTCATTGAAGAAGGTGAAACAACGTATGCCCAGAACAAATTAACACTTGTCAGCTGGGTGAAAAGAAATATCTATAGACTACCGTTTGACGATAAAAAAAATCCGTCAGTAAAAGAGATTTGGGTAAAATTCCCGGAGCGGCTTAATCCCGAATTACAAAGTAAAGTATCATATTATAATAGCCAGGAACAATTTTTATCCTTAAAGAGTAAGGACATTGATTATATTATTGATGCTTTTAATGCCCGGAATATTTATAAATTAAAAGTTTCCGGCAGATCCATAATAATACTAACTCAACCCTTATCTGAAGATAAATTGTTAACTGAACAGCAGAAGATAGAAGCATATAAAAAAATAATCCATGATTATGGTAAAGGATATAATATTGCTATCAAAGTTCATCCCCGGGATAAAACAAATTATGAAGCAATATTTCCTGGCTGCCTGATCATAAGCAAATTATTCCCGGCTGAACTGTTTAATGTGTTTAATATTTCCTTTACCAGGGGCGTAACTATTTTTAGCTCATCAATTTATAATATTGAGAATATTGAAGAAAAAATATTTTTGGGTATTGAATGGAATGAGATATTAAACGCGAATTTTAATAGTAGGTACAAATAAGGCCAACCATGGATAAAACACCTCAGAGAAAAAATAATATACTTGCTATTATTATAACCTATAACGGTGCCAAATGGATTTCCAAGTGTATCAACAGTTTACTCAAGTCAATCGTTACTATGGACATTTTGGTAATCGATAACGATTCGGCCGACGACACAATAAACATAATCAGGAAAGAATTTAATTCAGTTGAGATTTTAATATTAAAGGAAAATCTTGGCTTTGGTAAAGCGAATAATATTGGATTTAAAAAGGCAATTGATGAGGGTTATGAATATGTTTTTCTTCTTAACCAGGATGCATGGATAACTGATGAAGATGGAATAAAAAAATTGGTAGAATCATTTAAATCTGATTCTTCTCTGGGAATCTGCTCTCCTATGCAATTTAAGAATCAACAGGATCTGGACCTTAAATTTTCTTCATACCTTAAAGCATATAATCGGGAATTATATTCTGCTTATAGAAAGAATAAACTTAAAAATAATCTTTATAAGGTAAAATTTGTTAACGCAGCAGCATGGCTTATAAGCAATAAATGTCTCAACCAGGTCGGTCTTTTTGCTCCAATTTTTAAACACTATGGTGAGGATAATAATTTTGCTCACAGGGCTATTTTCTATGGATTTGATATTGCCGTTAATCCTCAGGTTAAAATTATCCACGATCGTCCTCAAAAACAAATGGTTGAAATTGAAACAGAAAACTACAGGAAGCGAGTGGCAAGCCTCTACATAGAAAGATTAATGAATATTAATCATTCCTTAGTTTTTCAATTCATCTATATTATTGCTATTGTATTTATTAAGAGTTTGAAAACCCTATTTTCCTCTCATTATAAGAAAACATTAGTACCGCTTCGTGCATTTTTTGATATGACTCCTAAAACTAAATTAATACTTCAGCAAAGGAAACAAACAAGAATACCACAAGCTTTTTTGTAATTATAATTTTATTTTAGACATAAGCTTCTTCACTATTTTTTGCGAATCCTCGGATATTGGAAACAGGCCAAAAAACAAAAGAGAACTTATAGTTATTATTGCTCCTCTCAAGATTATGTCCAAAACTAATTTTTGCTGGGAAATTAATGAGATCAGAAAGTATACTGCAATATAAAATGCGATTGCAGCAATAAATCGCCAATTAAATGGCTGCATTCTGAATTTCCAGAATAAAAAGAGGTAGCGCATTAGATTATTCAAAAGAAGAGAAGCTGCAATAGCAATTGCTGCTCCCGTAATACCCCAAATTGGAATAAAGAAATACATTAAAGCAACAACTACAACAATCAGGATTGCAGTAAACAGCAAGCTAACCCAGTAGTATTTTGAAAAGTTGATAATAATTCCATTTGCACCCGTACTCATATCAATCAGATATCCCAGGCCTATAAAAAATATAACCCATTTCGATGCCAGGTAATCCTCTCCAACAATAATCAGGATATTATCAATATTTGACCAGATCCCGATAAATAAAAAACCACCTATTATCAACTGATTTATACTACTCTTATAATATATTTCCTTAATCTTGTTGATGTCAAATTCTTTAAAGGCATCTGCTATTAGTGTTCCTGAAATTTTCAGCAACGATCTTGAAGGCAAGGCAACCAGAGCCCCAAAATAAAATGCAATGGTATAAACTCCCGTATTTTCAAGGCCAAGAAGATGATTGACAAAGATTTTGTCAATATTAAAAACAATCATAGAGCCAAATCCACCAATTAAACTAAACAGTGCATAGTTTAATATTTCTTTTTTCATCTTACTATCCACTATACTGAAATCAGGTTTCAGGTTTATCTCTCCTTTTCTCCACAGGTGTACCAGTATTATTAATGCTTTAAGACTTACTACGGCTGCATAACCAAGAATCAGCTGATGAATGGTGATTAGTTGAAAAACGAACATCAAGGTTATTGAAAAGATCAGAATACGTTGTAGGAATTCCTGGAGAAAAACTCCAAATACAGCATCATACAAAACTTTGTTAAAAGTATCTAGAAACAAAAAGATCAGGTTGGCCAGGGTAAATGGTATAAGCAGATATATATACGATGCAAACAGAGGGGATTTATCCATATTTAAATCCACCAATGAAGGGCTAAATATGAAATACAATAATAAAAACAGGGAAAACCCAATGATATGAAATACCAGTGCAATAAATAAAAAGCCATTATGGCCCTTTTCTTTGTCTCTGAAATATGAAAATAATCGAGTGGTGACTCCCTGGAAACCTAAACCAGCTAAGCGTCCTGTAAGGTTTGAATAAGCAATTAAAATACCGAAAAGCCCTACAATATCAGGTGTTAAATACTCTGTATATAAATAAGTTGTAGTAACAAAGCCTATTATTACACCAACGTATGACCAAATACTTCCTTTTATAGTCTGTTTGACTATTATTCCCATAATTTAGCAATTTCAGTCACCTCAAATCGTCCCGGACATTTTAGACAATCTAAATGTATGAAAAGGCTTCAGATGAAACAAAGTATCATTGAAAAATCTGTAAATCTTCCATATCATTAAAAGATACTCTGCTAAAAAAGCTATTTTTGTCAAATTAATACAAATGTATACAGAGCATGCAGCAAAAAATTAATTTCTCTAAAGCGATTCCATATCTGGTCGCGGTTGTATTTTTTCTTATTCTTTCCTATGCCTATTTTCCCTCATTGCTTGAAGGGAAGAAACTCGACCAGCATGATGAAAAGACTTACAAAGGAGGGGCAAAGGAACTGATAGATTTCAGGGAGAATACTGGTGAAGAAGCCCTTTGGACCAACAGCTCATTTGTTGGAATGCCTTCTTATTTAATAAGTACCGCTTACAAAGGAAACCTGCTGCAGTATATAAATAAAATTGTACAAGTGGGACCACGTCCCGGAAGCTATTTGTTTATCCTTTTGCTGGGAGGATTTTTATTGATGCTCTCCTTAAAAATTAATCCATGGCTTGCTGTTGTGGGGGCCATTGTTATTGCATTTTCCTCATATAATTTCATTATTATACTTGCGGGGCATAACACCAAAGTAGTTGCCATAGCTTATGCTGCCCCGGTATTGGCTGGGATTTTTCTAAGCTTTCGGGGTAAAAAGCTACTTGGCGCAGCTATCACAGGGCTGTTTCTCTCCTTACAGATTCTAGCAGGACATCCACAGATTACCTATTATTTGCTGATCATCGTCCTGATCTATGGTATTTCTGAACTCTATTTTGCTATTGTAGATAAAACAATAAAAGATCTATTTGTATCGGTGGGAATGCTGGCAGTAATTGTAGTATTCGCCGTGATGAGTAATTACAGTAAGCTTGCTACAACGATGGAGTACGGTGATTATTCCATGCGAAATAAGTCTGAGCTTACTGATGATTCAGGAGACCAGACAGGAGGTCTTCCTATTAGTTATGCCACACAATGGAGTTATGGAATTGATGAGACCATGACACTTCTTATCCCAGGATTCAGGGGAGGATCCAATAATGTTGAGCTATCGGAAAACTCAAAAACTTATGAAGCATTGAGTAAGTTGGATAAGAATTTTGCAAAGCAGTTTATCGAGCATGTTAACTTCTATTGGGGAAAACAGATAATAACCTCGGGACCGGTTTATGTGGGAGCAATCGTCGTATTTCTATTTGTCTTAGGACTGTTCCTGGTTGATAAAAGATATAAGTGGTGGATCCTTGGTGCTGCAGTCCTGGGAATTATGTTATCATGGGGGAAAAACTTCCTCCCCCTTACAGAATTCTTTATGAATTATGTTCCGGGATATAATAAATTCCGGACTGTAAGTATGACACTTGTGATACCGCAGATCGTAATGCCGATTCTTGCGATGCTCGCTCTCAAAAAGGCCATATTTGATGATATCCCAAAACAAAAACTATTTAAGGCCTTAAAATGGTCAGCGGGTATAACCGGAGGTTTAGCGCTACTTTTTGTGTTAATGCCATCCATGAGTGGGAATTTCTCATCAGATAATGATGTCCGTATGGTTCAATCAATTTCAGGATCAAATATGCAGGTGCAACAACTATTAATGGACTCTCTGATACCTGCTCTTGAAGAAGACCGGAGTACAATGGTTCGCAATGATGCCTTCCGATCACTATTATTTATTCTACTTTCTGCCGGATTGATTTACCTGTACCGTATTAGGAAAATTAAAATGAGTCAATACATGGTTATTGGCCTGTTTGGAGTGCTGTTTTTGGCAGACATGTGGCCTGTAAATAAACGATTCCTGAATGAAGATAACTTTGTATCTAAATCTGTTGCTAAGCAACCGTTCACACCAAGTGTTGCAGACAATGCAATTCTTAATTCAAAAGGATTAAACAACCGGGTACTTAATTTAACTGTCAGTCCGTTTATGGACGCTAGTACATCATATTTTCATCAATCAATTGGGGGTTACCATGGCGCCAAGATGGGGCGCTACCAGGATCTTATCAATACATTGCTTCCTGACGAAATGAATATGTTTATTCACGCTGTACAGAGTCAGGATATACAGATGCTGGATTCAACACTGGTGAATCTGAATGTCCTGAATATGCTGAATACAAGGTACATTATTGTAAACCCAAATTCTGCTCCGATGGTAAATACTTTTGCCATGGGAAATGCCTGGTTTACTGAAGAGATTGTTGTTGTTGCCAATGCTGATGAAGAAATTGATCAGCTTGCTCAAATTGATATCAGGAAACAGACAAGTGTTGATCAGCGTTTCAATTCATATATCAAGGACAAAAAATTCAGCCCCGACTCTTCGGCGTTTATTTCCCTCGTTGAGTATGAGCCAAATAAACTCACTTATAAATACAACTCATCGTCTGAGCAGCTAGCTGTATTCTCTGAAATTTTCTATGATAAAGGATGGCAAGCCTATATTGATGATGTGAAGAGTGAGCATTTCAGAGTCAATTATATTTTGCGTGGAATGTTTATCCCGGAAGGTGATCATACTATCATTTTTGAGTTCAAGCCAAAAACATATTATACCGGAGAGAAGATTTCCTATGCCAGTTCCGTGGTCCTGATTCTCTTAATGCTTGGTGCAATATTTTTTGACTGGAAAAACCGGAAAAAAGAATTAGTAGCGTCTTAACCAACGATAGCGACGTGCACTGTTTCCCATTTTATAAGAAATGGAAATTTCATGTGTTCCAAAATTAAAACGCTGCATGCTCGACAGGGAATAATCAAATGCATATCCAATGAACAATCCATTGGCACGCATTCCAAGCATGCTAACAATACTTCCGTCTGTTCTAAACGCTATGCCTGCCCAATAATCTTCATGGTAATAGAATTTAACACCAAGGTCTGCCTGAGGAATAAATTGCTCAGTTGTTTTTAACAAAACATTTGGCTCTATTTCCAGGACTCTTGAAGGCTTGAATGTATATCCTCCAACGACCCAGTAGTGTCTTAGAATTTTATAATTGGTTCCTTCGGCTGATCCAATTCTAATAGCAGATTGAAACAAGTTGCTTACACTGGCACCAACAAAATAGACTGTATTGGTCCAATATACTCCAAAATCAGCATCCGGAATATAACCAACATCCTTAATTCCAATTGCCTGAATAAGATCCGTATTTCCGGATCCAAACTCAAGGGCATCTTCGTCAATCCTGAATTGGAAGAACTTTCCTGCCAATCCGAAAGACAACTGGTGATTGTTCATAATGATATGATAGGCATAAGAAAATTGCACCCCGGTACGGGACACGCTACCATTTTTATCATTGATCACGTAAGCACCCAGTCCAACCCGGCCTTTTGTACTTGGCAGCAAGATATTCTTCTTTCTAACAGGATGGTTCACAATCTTGTGTGATTGCTGCAGAATCCTTGTTTGATAGCTTGCTGAAAATGTTTGGGGAGAATCGCCAAATCCCAACCATTGTTGCCTGGCTGTAGTATTAACAGATGTATATCCATCATATCCGGCCATGGCGGGATTCAAGATAAATCCGTTCAGCACATACTGGCTAAAGATAGGCATCTGCTGGCCATTAACCGTGAAACACGACAAAGCCAACAGCAGTATCATTATATTTCTGCTCTTACTATTCAATAGTTATCTATAGCAACGCTATTTTACGTTTTTATCGTATAATAGTTACATTTCCTTTTATAGGTGGGTCTCCATTATTAAAGTCAAGGATATAATGATATGAATCAATTGGCATATCCCTGCCCTTGTATGTTCCATCCCAGGGCTCATCAACTACATTGCTTGAATAATATATGAGCTCACCCCACCTGTTGTAAATTCTTAATTCCGCGTCCGGATAATAAATCATATCTGAAGTTCCATCCTCATCCTCATCCAATATCCATGTATCATTTGAACCATCGCCGTTTGGCGTAAAAGCATTGGGTACAATCAAACATGATTCACGTTCCGGGAATACTATGGCGGTATCTTCACGGATACAACCATTAAAGTCAGTTAATACAATAACATATACCCCTGGCAACAAGTAGTCAAAGAAGTCATCCTGATAGCCATTGACTTTTGTTATATACGGAGGTACACCTCCATCGATATAGTTTATTGTTATTGTACCATTCGGTTCATCCCTGCACTCTGCCATTGTCGTCTCAAATTCCAGATATAAAGAATCCGGCTGAACAAGTGTGATCACAGTATCAATGCGACAATTATTCACATCCTCCATTCTTAAGGTATATTCACCCTCAGGAAGATTTGTTAACAAGTCTCCTGTTAAGGATGAACTATTCCATGTGAATTGATAAGCCGGTGAGTTTTCATCAGGTGTCCCTCCATCCGGAAATAGTTTAATTTCACCTGTAGGAATGCCATAACACAATGGATCAACAGCATCTATTTCCAGGGTAAGAGGAGGTGGAGCAACAATAGTGGTATCAGCGAAATATGGACAATCATTTTGATCTTCTCCTTCTACAGAATAATAACCAGTCGAAAGATTTTCTATGAAATCAAATCCTGATTCTCCATTACTCCATCTATATGTAAATGCCGGCATTCCTCCTTCAATAGTTACGGCAAGAATTCCATCTTTAGAGTCGTGACAGGAAATCTCCCTTCCGTTATAATCAGAAGTTATATGAATTGTTGGTATAATCTCTCCGTTTTGAACCAGCTCATAAGTTGAGTCAATGGTACAGCCATTATCATCAGTAACTACAACATAGTATATACCAGCTGGAACATTTTCAAGATCCTGATCTTCGCTTCCTGTGTCCCAGCTATAATCATATTCTCCCGAGACTGCAATATTTCCTCCTCCTGGTGTAAGATAAATTGTTGATAAATCTCCAAAACAATAGAGATCACCAAGTGAATCATTCAAAAATAATGCCGGTGGAGACTCCAATTGAAATGAATAAAATGCTTCGCAATTATTTAAATCTCTGAGTATTACATCATAATCCCCTTCAATCAAATCCTTTTGCAGGGGATCACCATCTACTGTCCCTGGTCCTGTCCATACATACTGATATGGACTTGTCCCTCCATCTGGAATAATACTTATTTTTCCATCATTTCCTCCAAAACAACTTATGTCATAACCATTTTTCGATCCAAGGATATCAACAATGGTCGTTGCCCAGAGTGAATCTGTTTGCGACAATACAATCATGGTACCTCTTGTACATTGAATTTGGTCTTTGATCTCAATATAATATGTATCTGCAGGTAGGCCTATTTGATCCATTGCACCCGGATCAGCGAAATTAAATTCATCGGCTGATCTCCAGCTATAACTATAGATCCCATCTTCTGTTTTGGTTCCCCCACCAAATATCGTATCAAAAGAAATTTCCCCATCTTCAATTCCATAACAGCTTACATCTTTGCCATTGTAGTCGCGGGTAACGGTTGAGAATTCTATTTGAGATGGCTGTTCCAGTGTATCAATAAAAGTACCATTACAACCATATTTATCTGTAACTTTCACAGAATATTCACCAGCAACGAGTGTTTCTACCTTTATACTATCAGTATGTCCGTTTACTCCCGGGCCTGTCCAGTAAAAGTCATTTTTGAATTGATGTATATGACCACCAGTATATTCAAGGTCAAGTGTTCCATCTGACAAACCAAAACAGCTTATATCCCACTCACCTGGATATGGAGCATTCATTTTTACTATCTCAATAGAATCAGGTTGTGTGATCGTATCCGGCTTTAGCCCATCTCCATCTACACAACCATAAGCATCTGTAACCAAGTAATAATAGACCCCGGCAGGTTGATCCGACAAAAGGTTATCAGTATCTATTGGAGTCACCAGGTCTCCTTCCTTATACCACTTATAACTAAATGGAGCTTGACCAAAAGTACCTGCAACTTCAATATATCCTGAATCCCCATAACATTTTATATCATAAGTTTCTGCATATAATGTTCTTGATCGGCGTGTTACCTGGGACGCTACTTCATCAGGATCATCAAGTTGTGAACTTACAGTATCAGAACAGCCATTGATATCAAATGCCTGGAAAATATATTGACCTATTTCTGCATCAAGAATATTTAGTGTGCTATCAAAATTTGATGAGTTTAAATTTTTCCAAAAATAACTGTAATCTAAATGTCCTCCGGTAACTACGTTTTCGATATATCCATCAGTGTCTCCAACACAATGAGGTGGATGTAGCGTTTGTTCTATAGCTAATATTTCCGGTTCTGTTAAGACAAATGATCCTGTAACATTGCATCCAATTGTATCTGTTATACTAAATGTATACGGACCTGCCGGCTGATTAAGCAAAGAGTCGATTGGATTATTCAAATGTGTTCGTATGGTGTTGTCAAGAGAATTCTTCCAAACAAAAGTATAGTCTGACCTGTAGTCACCACCAACAGATTCAAGTTCAACTTTACCATCTGATAAACCAAAACAACGAATATTGTCTCCTCCGATAAAGGTATCCGGCACTGCAAATCCAGTCAAAACAGGAACCATTTTCACAATTACTGCAGTATCGATACCCCCTAAACAATCATGGCTCATGCCATAAGTATCTTCAATGTATGGAATGAAGCGATAAGAGAGTTCTTGAATCGTTGGTTCTGCATGGCTTAAAGAATCTGAAAAATCATCATTTACAGGTAGCCATCCACTTGCTGTTGATGTTTCGCCAGTGAAATCATCACCAGTATCTGTTGTATTGAGATTATACTTTATGGTTCCCGTAGTGATCTGGTAATTTTCAATCTCCAGGAATACTTCTACGCCGTTACAATAGATTGTATCCGGAGTGGAAGCAATTATAGTTGGTGTGGGATTCACGAATATCACCGCAGTATCTGCAATACCTTCACAATAGGTGTATTCAGGTCCAAAAGGAATTATTCTGTAAATAATTGAATCAAGATCACTACCCGGATTTGTTAAGGTATGATTTATTGCATTTCCACCGGCTAAGTCGAAGCTCTCCCAGCCTGATAAATTTCCAGAGTATAGTACTTGTAATATAAAAGTTGAAAGAGGAACATCACTTGTAATAGCAATACTTGTTGTTTCTGTATTACAGATAATTTGTCTGTCGGGGGTAGCAAAAGCTTCAGGTATTGGGTTAACAGTCAATGTAACTGTATCACTAATATTATAGTGTCCGTGCCTATGCGTAATAATTACTCTGTATTGATATCCTGTCATACCAATAACGGCAACCGGAATATCCAGTCGGTCAGTTTGGGTTCCGGTATAAACAGGTCCATCAGAAATATCCACCATTCCACCACCATCATCCACCTGCCATTGATAAGTTATGCGTTTGCGTCCTCTGGCCTCCACTTCAAACCATGCTGGAGTTCCATCGCAAACAGATGTATCCAATGGCTGTTCCATAATTCTCGGTCTGCTATGGCCAAAAGCAAAATGGTGACCGTTACCATTTCCATCAAAACCATCATCGAGGTTCGCCCGGAAACCTATTGAATCACTTTCACTAGCATCTTTATGTGTTCCGTCCAGCTCCCAGTCTCCACCATCATCACGTCTCATTACCCTGGCAATATCATGAATTGTATCAGAGAATCCTGCTCCTTTCATGTTAATGTCATAATTATAACTCTGGAATCCCTCATAGGGTGTGAGACTCCAATATCCATCAGGATACTGCTCATATACCTCTACACTGTCATCTTCTACAGGAAGACCAGCAGATCCGGGATCAGTCTTGAAAAATTCTGAGAGAAAAGATCCTCCAGTTGGAGTTACATTTAAGTTTAGATTTAACGGATTGTAATATGCATCAGATCCTATAGGGAAAAGGTAATTACCTGTACTGTTCAGTCCTCTTTCAAACTTACCAATAACACGACCACCAGTATTTGAAAGGTATTTTAAAGATTCTTTGGACCGGTTCGAGAGGTATAATTTATTTGCAACACCTGTAAAGACATTACCGGAATCCAGGGTAAGAGAATTGGTAACAGTTACATTGTCAGATATAATAATTCTGTTCACCGGATTTGCTCCAGTATTATTAATACTAAGATTATAAAAAGTTTCACCTCCCATTCTTGTGATGGTCTGCAGGTTGAATCCATTAAAATGAACAGTTCCTGTGTCCGGGGTAAATACTCCTGTATTGGTCCAGTTACCACCTATATTAAAAGTACCAATCCCACTTGTTGTTCCAAGATTTAAGTTTATATAATCCCCGGAAAGATTAATTACTCCATCATTCGTAATACTATCCTCAGTATTTTCGATAGTATGTCCATCAACTACGGTTCCTCCCGTAACAGAAATAACCGCTCCTTTATTATTTATGACCTGGGCATTTAATGATAGAGAGAAAAACAGCAACAAAGAAATCACAAGAGAGATTGCAATCTTCGGAGAAGATTTAATCTTTCCTGGGTTGGGGTTCTTTGTATGTATGATTCTGTAAATCATTCTCTATTTACATCTCACTATTTATAATAATTTCTCTTTAATCTTTTTTCCTAATTACCTTTTCAAGTCTAATATCAAAAACCAACGCTGTATAAGGAGGTATTAATCCTGCATGCCCTGCTGGCCCATATGCAAGAGCTGAAGGAATAAATATCCTCCACTCTGATCCTTCTGGCATTAATTGAATTGCTTCACTTAAGCCTGTAATTAAATTTGAGGTTAGATTATAAATAGGTTGTTTATTCTTATAAGTATCTTCAAAGGAGGAACCATCAGGAAAAATACCAATAGCATTGAAAACAATAGAATCTTTTGCTGCAGGGCGAATTCCATTACCGGTTTTTACCACTATATAATGGACCCCGTTAGGCAGTGCTCCTATTCCCGATTTCCCCTTCAATTCGGCAAATAGTTGTGCTTCCATTTGTCTGTTCCTTTCAGCTTGAGTAGTAAGCTGATATGCAGCAATTCGAGGAATTATTGTAGAATCCGTTACAGCAAGGACTCTATTATTGATCACATCATTCATCCCTATGTTAAACAAGCCTGATTTATCTTTTTCAAATCCATTCTTAAGCATCCACTGGCCAATGAAGGCACCAAGAGTGTATTGTAGTGTATCTGCCTGTGAGTGTAATTTTGCTTGTGATTGAGTCACATTTGCAGATGCATTCATCTGTTGTTGAGCAGATAAACTACTGGTGATCAGTAAAGCTGCAAATGCGAAAATTGCAATTTTCATATTTTTTATCTTGTCCATACTATTATAACGGCTTGTTGATACTTAAAAATTGAATCCCATCATAAATCAGTATATAGAGATTACCCGCAGAAATTTCATTATCATCAAAGGTATCTAATACGTTATTCTTCTTCTGTTTCATGATATCTTTAGCAAGAAGAGTGTTAACTTTTATAGTACAAGCACCCTCATTATTATCTCCAGGCATAAAAACGATCATCATACCTTTTACATAGGCTGTTGGTGCAGGAGAGAGTTCAATAAAATAATCATCTCCGCCACCGGCATCATCCACACCGAAATTAAATGCGCCATTTATAGTAGTTGAACCCCCGATCAGCACTTCGCTTGATGTTGTTCCTGTATTATCTCCAATATTCACAGTTCCAGCAACATCACCCGTTGCGATATTTACAGTTGAAGAAGCTGTCCCAGTTCCGATATTAAGAGTTTGTGCTGCTGAAGATGAGCCAATATTAACTGTCCCTGAAGTATTTCCTGTTCCAATATTAGTCGTGTTTGTTGTTGCATTGTTATTTATATTAACTGCACCAACAACTGTTATTCCAGCATTAAATGTCCCCAGTACCGACCAGGTATGTGCTCCTGTCCAGATTGGAGCAATTCCTTGCGAGAGTGCAGGAGCAGCATCGCTCCTCATCGCATTTGTTGCTGATCCATTTATTGCAGTAAGTCCAATAGTTGCAGCAGGGTTAGAAAAAGTACTTGCTGCTGCACTAATTACCGAGCCTGTCATAGTTAAACCGGTACCGAGTGTAATTTCCTGAACTGCAGTGCTTGCAAACGAGCTACCCAATAGTCTGCTGGTAGTACTAGCTGTCTGCATTTTGGCATATGTTATTGAATTATTTGGAATTGTTGTCGCAAAAGTACCTGTGCCTGTACCGGTTACAGCACCCGTAAGTGTAATCGTTTGATCACCTGTGTTTGAGCCACTGGAAGTACCACTGAATGTACCACTTTGAGTTGCCAAAGTACCCAGACCTAAATTAGTTCTCGCGGTAACAACATTGGACAAATCAGATAAATTATTTGACTTAACCATCAACCCACTTAAATCCTGATCTCCATTATTTGTGCCAGACAAATTAGTTGCAGAAACTGCCCCTGTAAAAATTTGTCCTGAGATATCTGCTTTACCATCGATCTGTGTCTGAGCATTGCTGCTTAAGGTATTGATATACTGGAACACGGCGCTGGTTACACTCCCATCAGCGATCTTGGTCGCATCGATCTTAGCTGCTGAGTTGATATCTACATCCATGATCTCATCATTAGCGATCTCATCAGTAGTTACCGCACCAGTTCCTATATCATCTGTTGTAATTGTATTGTTAAATATCTTCGCTGATGTAACCGCTCCATCTGAGATGTCTTCCTCAAGGATTGTTGCATTTAATATCTCATCTGTAGCAACACCGCCGGTAGAGATATCCACTGCAAGGATC